>JGI24920J38491_100476_pt1 | contig 19752 bp, 20 predicted proteins | sample LinPFosmplate8_FD_38491 | JGI IMG/M metagenome (IMG submission 38491)
TGCAGGTCGACTCTAGAGGATCCCACAGCTCAGTGCAAGTTATTTCCATTCAGATACCAACAAAGTCATCGATGCGGTCAACCGGCTGCTACCCCAGAGTCAATGTGCTCAGTGTGGTTATGCTGGCTGCCGACCCTACGCCCAAGCTGTGGTAGAAGGTGAAGCCACCAATCGCTGCCCGCCCGGAGGCGAAACGCTTATCGCCAACCTGGCCAGCCTTCTCAATCGACCTGTGCTGACTCTGGCTGACGAACTCACTGCTATTGATCAACCTGTTATTGCTAAAATAAAAGAGCATGAATGTATTGGCTGTTCACTGTGCATTAAAGCCTGCCCAGTTGACGCCATTATAGGCGCGCCACAACTGATGCACACAGTCATTAGTCAGGACTGTACCGGCTGTGAGCTCTGCCTTGCTCCCTGCCCGGTAGACTGTATAGACCTCATACCGGCTGCTGATGCTGGTCTTCGCCTACCCTTGCCAACCTACAACATGCCCTGTATACACTGCAGCGACTGCATGGATGCCTGCCCACGCGATCTGGCTCCACAACAGCTTTTCTTATCTGCCAACAAGACTGAACCGGCACAACAGCTAAGGCTCGCTGACTGCATCGAATGCGGCCTCTGCGATCGAGTTTGTCCGAGTCGCTTACCCCTGACCCGGACTTTCCAGGTCATGAAACACAACGGGCAGTTGCTTTTCAATGAGCGCTCGGCTGCCCTGCGTGCTGAAGCAAAATTCAATCGTCGTGAACAACGCCTCGCTGCCGAGGCCAATCAGGTATTGGCTCGACCCAAAGCCGAAGAAGCACAGGCCCTGCTTGACGCCCTCCGTGAAGAGCTTAACTCATGAAAACACAGCAATTCATGTATCACACCCTGATCGCCCTGATACCCGGGGCTATGGTCATGGCTTACTTCTTTGGGCCGGGTATTGTTATCAACCTGGCTGCGTGTATCGCTACAGGCTGGCTCTGTGAAACATTGATTTACCGAATAAACAAAACCGCCAACGGCCATCCGTCTGATGGCAGCGGCTTACTAACCTGCGCTCTAATCGGTCTGGCACTGCCGCCTTTTCTACCTATCCCCATCGCCATGGCAGGTGTCGTGTTTGCTCTGGTCTTCGGCAAACATGTTTATGGGGGACTAGGTCAGAATATTTTCAATCCTGCTATGGTTGGCTATGCTGGTCTTATCATCGCTTTCCCTATGGCGATGACACAATGGCAAAGTAGCGCCCCGATCAGCTACGATCTGTACCCTTTAATACTGATCAAGACAGGCCTGTTAGAAATCCAGGGTTTCAGCGGCGCCACACCGCTAGATCTATTCCGTCATCGGCAAGGTCAGACAGTCGCCGAGTTCTGGCTGTCCCAGGGCACCCGCATGTCAGCCTTTGCCTGGATCAACATTGCTTTCCTGGTGGGTGGCCTCTACCTGATAAAGGTCAAGGTTATTTCCTTGCATATGCCCGCTGCCACACTAGTCGGCATACTGCTGGCCAGCCTCGTTTTTTATGACTCGGGTAGTTCGGCCAGCCTGGGATCGCCCCTGCTGCATCTCCTTTCCGGCGCCACTATGCTGGGGGCCTTCTTCATAGTAACCGACCCCGTCAGTTCTCCTGATGCCAGGTTGGGTCAGCTCATCTACGCCAGTGGCATCGGTGTCCTGATCTTTTTGATTCGGAGTATCGGTGCCTATCCCGACGGACTGGCGTTTGCCGTTCTGTTAATGAATGCAAGCAGTCCTTTGCTCGACCTATGGTTAAGTCAAAAACCAAAGAAGTCCTGGTCATGAACAAACCGGTAACATCCTTCACTCTGATCGCGCTCATCTGCGCTACCACATTAGCTGTAACCCATAGGCTGACCGAAAAGCAGATTGAAGATAACCGGAAAAATTTTGCCTTGCAGCAGCTAGCACAAGTATTACCCGATGCCAATGAACGCATCATTAAAGTGCGTCCAAACAGCACTGTATATTCAAGCCAGCTTGAATCAAAACAAACCGGCAATATCCTGCCACTGAGTACGTCGCAAGGCTACAATGGTTATATCAGCGGCTGGCTGGCGATTGACCTTAACAGGCACGTGCGCGGCATTCGCATTGTCCAGCACAGCGAAACGCCCGGAATTGGGGACGTCATAGAAACCACTAAATCACGTTGGATCGATCAGTTCCTGGGCCAGGGGCCTGACTCGGCAATATTCGAACTGAAACTCGACCAGGGCAGCTTCGATCACGTCAGTGGCGCAACCATCACCACCCGCGCGCTCACCAGAGCGATCGGTGAGACGCTGACAAATGCTCAACAGTCTCTAGCAATCAGCCCTGCAGTGGTGGAGACTGCCGATGACTAGCTATCAGGAAATCGCCCTGGATGGTATATGGAGAAACAACCCTGCACTGGTGCAAATGCTGGGTCTGTGCCCGTTGCTGGCGGTAAGCAGTCACCTGGTCACCGCGCTCGGGCTGGGCATCATCACCCTACTGGTACTACTGAGCTCCAACTTTTTAATCAGCCTGATTCGAACCCACCTGCACGAGCAAGTCAGACTGCCGATCCAGATACTCATTATAGCTTCATCGGTTACCCTGGCTGATCTGTGTCTGCAGGCTTATTTCTACGAATTACACCAGCGTATCGGCTTATTTGTCGCTTTAATCGTAACCAACTGTACTATATTAGGGCGCGCCGAACTGCTAGCCTCCCGCAGCCCAGTTAAATATGCACTGCTGGACGGTATCATGATGGGCCTCGGATTTCTGCTGGTGCTAGTGGTACTGGGCAGCCTTCGGGAACTCATCGGCCAGGGCACGCTTTTTGCCCATATGGATATGATCCTCGGCGATCAAGCCAAAACCCTGACCCTGCATATCCATGACTTCCCAATGCTTCTGGCTGCCTTGCCGCCGGGTGCTTTTCTGCTATTCGGCTGCATTATCGCCTTTAAAAACTATCTGGAATTACGCCATGAACGCCGCAAAACGTTACCAGTTTCTCAGCAAATTACGCCATGAAAACCCCAGGCCAACCACCGAGCTCAGCTATCAGTCAACTTTCGAACTGCTGATCGCGGTCATTCTGTCGGCTCAGGCAACCGATGTCAGTGTCAACAAAGCAACTGTAAAACTCTTCGCAATTGCAAATACACCAGACGCTATCGGCAAGCTTGGGGTCGATGGGTTAATCCCCTATATTAAGACCATAGGCCTGTTTAACAGCAAGGCAGAAAATATCATTAAGACCTGTCAACGTTTACTTGACGTGCACAGTGGCGAAGTACCCAGAACCCGGGAAGCACTGCAAGACCTGCCGGGGGTCGGCCGGAAAACCGCCAATGTCGTCCTCAATACCGCTTTCGGTGAACCCACTATGGCAGTGGATACCCATATTTTCAGGATTTCCAACCGGACTCGCTTTGCCCCGGGAAAAAATGTGTTACAGGTCGAACGGAAATTACTCAAGGTAATTCATGATGAATTTATAACCGATGCCCATCACTGGCTGATTCTACACGGACGCTACATCTGTACCGCAAGAAATCCCAGGTGCGGTGCCTGCGTGGTTTTTGATGAATGTGAATTCCGAGGAAAAGAACGTCAACTACTGGAGCAAAGCAAGTGAGCCGCTTACTGCCAGCAGGACATCCCAGGTCAAATCAGCTTACGACCTTTTTTGCTGGCCATCTGCAGACGAAGGGCATTTAGCTTAATGAAGCCGGCAGCATCTTTCTGATCATAAGCCCCGGCATCGTCCTCAAAAGTAACCACATTGGCATCATAAAGGCTATCGTGATCTGAATCCCTGCCAACCACAATAATATTGCCCTTATACAATTTGAGCCTAACCCTGCCATTGACAACCTGCTGGGAGGAGTCAATCAGCGCCTGCAGGGCTTGTCGCTCCGGGCTCCACCAGTAACCATTATAGATAAGACTTGCGTATCTAGGCATCAAATCGTCTTTCAGGTGGGTCATTTCCCGGTCAAGGGTAATCGACTCCATAGCGCGGTGGGCTTTCAGCAAAATGGCGCCACCCGGCGTCTCGTAACAACCCCTGGCTTTCATACCAACGTAGCGGTTCTCGACAATATCGGTACGCCCAATACCGTTCTCCCCGCCTTGTCTATTCAGTTCAGCAAGTAGAGACGCTGGTGACAGCAACTTGCCATCCAGTGACACGGGATCACCTTGCCGATAACCTATTTCAAGATAAGTAGGCTCATCCGGCGCTTGATCCGGAGAAACCGTCCACAGCCACATAGCTTCATCAGGTTCTACGCCAGGATCTTCCAGTATGCCGCCTTCATATGAGATATGTAACAAATTGGCATCCATGGAATAGGGAGATTTCTCCCCTTCATGCTTATTATCGACCTTGATCTGGTAACGTTCGCAAAATGCCATCAATGCCGCCCGCGAATTCAGATCCCACTCCCGCCACGGAGCAATAACCTTTAAATCTGGGTTCAGGGCATAGGCGCCCAATTCAAAACGCACCTGATCATTACCTTTACCTGTGGCGCCGTGAGCAATGGCCTGAGCATGGGTCTGCTCAGCAATCTGCACCAGCCTTTTTGCTATCAGCGGGCGTGCAATACTGGTACCCAGTAGATACTCCCCCTCATAAAGGGTATTGCACCGGAACATAGGAAATACGAAGTCCTGTACAAATTCCTCCCTGACATCATCAATATAGATTTCTTTGATTCCCATACTGCTGGCTTTTGCCCTGGCCGGTTCAAGTTCCTCACCCTGACCAAGGTCTGCCGTATAAGTGACGACTTCGCAGCCATAGGTTTCCTGTAACCAGCGCAGAATGACTGAAGTATCCAGCCCCCCTGAATAAGCAAGCACGACTTTATCGATCTGTTGCATAGCACCCTTTAGACGTTTGTTAACAAGCTGCGTATGGTAAACCTTTGCCAGTAATCAAGCCAGCCTCCCCACGGGAGTGCTACAATACCAGAATGCGAACATTGACCATCCTTCAACCTGATGACTGGCACGTACACCTCAGGGACGGTGCCTACCTTGCCGAGACAACGCAGGACATAAGCCGCTATTTTGCCAGAGCTATAATTATGCCTAACCTTGTGCCGCCGGTGTTAACCAGTGCAGACGCGGTAAGCTACCGAAATAGAATACTCAATGAGGTCCCCAGTAACCGGTCCTTTGATCCTCTTATGACCCTTTATCTCACGGACCGAACCAGCAAAAAGACCATTACAGAGGCCGCCAAAAGCAGCATTATCCACGCCTGTAAACTCTACCCTGCTGGCGCTACGACTCATTCAGATGCCGGGGTAAACACCATTGAAGGTCTCTATCCAATATTCGAAGAAATGCAGAAGACCGGCCTGCGACTCGCTATCCATGGCGAGGTTACCGACAGCAAGGTTGATATTTTCGATCGAGAAAAAATCTTTATTGAACAATACCTGGAACCCATTATTCGACGCTTTCCTTCCTTGAAGGTTATTTTTGAACATATCACTACAGCGGAAGCTGTCCAGTTTGTCCAGGCGACTGATTCACGTATGGGTGCAACCATCACTGTCCATCATCTACTCTACAACCGCAACGACATGCTCACGGGTAGTATCAAACCGGCTCTCTATTGCCTGCCGGTGCTAAAACGAGATCAGCATCAACAAGCCCTTATCCAGGCAGCCATCTCGGGTGACCCTTGTTTTTTCCTGGGCACGGATTCTGCGCCTCACCCTGCCTCAGCAAAAGAAAATGCTTGCGGCTGTGCGGCTGGCTGCTATACCGGCCATGCAGCAATCGAGCTCTATGCTGAAGTTTTTGCCAGCAATAATGCGCTGCAAGCCCTGGAAGGCTTTGCCAGCTGTTACGGCGCCGATTTCTACGGCCTGGCTCGCAATACCAGGACGATAAAACTGGTTGAAACAGAATGGACCTGCCCTGCCCGCAAACGTTTTGGAGAAACTGACCTGGTTCCAGTGAGAGCAGGAGAAAACATCCACTGGCAGGTGGTAAACGAGCCGAGGGAGTCAACTTGAGCGATCAAAAAGAACCTATTGCTGGTCGCTTCAGGGGCTTCCTCCCTGTCGTTATCGATTTAGAAACCGGAGGATTTAACAGTGACACCGATGCCGTCCTTGAAATCGCTGCTGTGCTTATCCGCATGGACGATAGGGGCCTGCTACGGCCAGGAGAGCAGTTCTTTCACAATGTCAGCCCCTTCGAAGGGGCAAATATTGAGCCGTCATCACTTGAATTTACCGGCATTGACCCTTACAACCCGCTGAGGATGGCGGTGGACGAAAAACAAGCTCTCACGGACGTATTCAGTGGCATTCGCGGCGAAGTTAAGAGAACGGGTTGTCAAAGAGCCATTATCGTTGCCCATAATGCCGCTTTTGATCACGCCTTTCTGAACAAGGCGGCGGAACGCTGCCGAATTAAGCGAAATCCGTTCCATCCATTTTCTTCATTTGATACAGCGACTTTATGTGGTTTGGCCTACGGTCAGACAGTGCTGGCACGGGCCTGCAAATCCGCTGGCATCGCTTTTAGTGCCAGCGAAGCACATTCGGCCATTTACGACTGCGAAAAAACAGCGGAAATCTTCTGCGATGTCGTCAATCGCTGGCAGCAATTCAGTTAATCACGCCTCAAGGTCAGCTTTCCGACTCTCCAGCTGCTTCTTCCAATAGGGGCTGCAGTTCACCACTGTCATACATTTCAGTGATAATATCGCAGCCACCGACTAACTCTCCACTGACGAATAACTGGGGAAAGGTCGGCCACTCCGAGAAGGCAGGCAAACTGGCACGGATTTCTGGGTTTGCCAGGATATCAATATAAGCAAACCTTTTCCCGCAGGAAATTAGCATCTGGCTTGCCTGCGAGGAGAATCCGCATTGAGGTTGATCGGGAGACCCTTTCATATAGATAAGAATAGGGTTTTCCCGTACCTGGTTCTGTATTGTTTCTAACACTTCCATTTGGTTAGCTCTCTGCTAAAGACTTAACGTTCCCATTCTAACTTGTTTCACAAAAAATTAAATGCAAGATCAACAATAAACCCACCATTATTACTACCTCTGGCATGATAATTCCCCGATAATCAGCAAAACCCTGCCCAGGCTATTTAACGGCACCACCTCGGATCAATGTTAACCATCCGGGGATTTTCAATCCTCGCCCCAAGCACCGCCTCCCGGTGTCTCGATTCGCAGAGTCTGACCGGCCTGTACGGTCAGTTGGCACTTACCCGGCAGAAGCACGCCATCCAGCATATTCCTTCCGACTTGACCCGGTAGACCACCGCATAACCCCCACGGTGGATGCCGGCGTCGTTCGGTGATTAAAGTTGCTTCTGCTGGACCAAGGAACTCATATTCTCTGATTAATCCATCTCCGCCTGAATACCGTCCCTTACCACCAGAGCCCCGGCGGATCTGATATCGCCGAATACGTATCGGATAGTGCATCTCCAGGCTTTCTATCGGCGTATTCAACGTATTAGTCATATGAGACTGCACTGCACTAATGCCCGATTCCTGTGGGCCACCGCCCATACCACCCCCTAACGTTTCATAATAATCCCAGGAGATATCGTCTTGATGAATGCCCATGGCCACATTATTCATGGTCCCCTGGCTGGCCGCGGGAATCAGCTCGGGTAGTGCCTTTGCCAGGGCACCGAAAACGCAATCAACTATCCGCTGGGAAGTTTCCACATTACCTGCCGCAGTCGCCGCGGGTCTCTGTGCATTCACCAGACAAGCCTCTGGCGCTAATAACTTAATGGGTTTGAAAACACCTGAGCAGGCCGGGGTATATTCAGGCAGGAGACAACGAAAACAGTAAAATACTGCAGCAGCAGTCACCGAAAGCGGGCAATTGACATTACCTTTAACCTGTCCGCAGGTGCCAGTAAAATCCACAGTCAGCTGATCCTCACTGACCTGTATTGTGACCACTATCTGAAGGTCCTGGTTCGCCCAGCCATCATCATCAAGTTTATCTTCAAACTGGTAACAGCCCACGGGTATGACCTTCAGGCTTTTCATCGCAATATCAAGACCGTACTGGTTGGTCTTATCCACCGCTTGCTGAAATAAGTTCCTACCACTATTTCCCGCCAGACTCTCAATACGCTGTACACCCAGAATATTAGCACTGCACTGGGCAGCCAGATCGCCTGAGGTATTAGCGCCCAATTCAGCATTCAAATAGCCGAAAAGCGCCTCGTCTGCCTTTCCCTTTTGATATAGAAAAGTAGGAGCGATAAGCAGACCTTCCTCTTCCAGAGAGGATGAAATTGGCATGGATCCCGGAGAATCCGCGCCGATATTGGCATGATGAGCACGATTGGCAACAAAACCCAGCAATTCACCTTCGATAAAGAAAGGCTGTACCAGGGTCACATCTGGCAAGTGAGTCCCCCCCAGATAGGGGTCATTGAAGATAAGCATATCTCCTTCATGCCAGACCTTTTCGCCAACAATGTAAGACATGGCGAAAGCCATGCTGCCAAGATGGACAGGCACATGGGCAGCCTGCGCAAATAGCCTGCCACCGGCATCGAACAAGGCACAGGAAAAATCAAGCCGATCTTTTATGTTTGGAGAAAATGCTGCCTGTCGCAATACCGCCCCCATCTCTTCACAGATTGCAACACTGCGAGACACAAAGATTGCCAGTTCAATTTGGTTCAAAGCTGCGATCTCCTCAATGGATGCTTTTGACTCAAGCATTTCTGGTTTATTATTTCAACTCTAAAGGCGCAGATCCAGATAGGAAGCTATAATTATGAACGCCATTATGCCAACTTATGGTCGTATTGATGTTGCATTTGTACGAGGTGAGGGACCCTGGCTTTACGACGACCAGGGCAATCGATACCTGGATGCCCTTTCCGGCCTGGGTGTAATCGCACTGGGCCATGCTAACCCAGCAATAGCAAAAACACTTGCTGCACAGAGCCAGCAACTGTTACACACTTCAAATCTTTATCGTATTCCCAGCCAGGAAAAGCTGGCAGAAAAACTGGCCTCATTAACCGGGATGGAAAACATGTTTTTCGGCAATTCAGGTGCTGAAGCCAACGAATGTGCCATAAAAATCGCCCGGCTTTATGGCCATCAGAAAGGCATAGAAGAACCGTGTATTATCGTCGCCGATGCCTCTTTCCATGGCCGCACCATGGCCACCTTGACGGCAACGGGAAATAGAAAAGTGCAGGCCGGTTTTGAACCTCTGGTCGGCGGTTTTGCGCGAGTCCCCTATAACGATCTGGAGTCCATCGAACAAATCGCGAAACAGATGCAAAATGTTGTGGCGGTGTTGGTTGAACCTATCCAGGGAGAGGCCGGCATACAGATTCCTGATGAGAAATACCTTATCGGCATCCGCGAAATCTGCGATACCCAGGGCTGGCTGATGATGCTAGATGAAGTGCAATCCGGCAATTGCCGAACGGGTGCCTACTTCTGTTACCAACACAGTGGCATTATCCCTGACCTGGTGACAACAGCAAAAGGATTGGGCAATGGTGTTCCTATAGGCGTCTGCCTTGCCAGTGGTGCCGCTGCGCAGGTTTTTGGACCTGGTAATCATGGTTCAACCTTTGGTGGTAACCCATTGAGCTGTGCCGTAGCGCTGACCGTACTCGATGAATTTGAAAGGCTGGATATTCAAAAGCAGGTCACAGCAATCGGCGAACACATGCTCACCCAATTTTCACAGAGACTCGGCCACCTCAACGTTGTTCGCGATGTCCGTGGTAAAGGTTTAATGATTGGCATCGAACTGGAGCATCCCTGCACTGATCTGGTTCAGAAAGCACTGCAGAAAGGTCTTTTGATCAATGTAGCTGCGGACTCCATCATCCGCCTGCTGCCACCACTGATAATAGACGAGCAGCAGGCTGACCAGATCTGTGACATCGTCTGTGGGCTTGTTGAGGCCTTATAAAATCAATGGCTACGGATCCGGCCTACTGCATCTAACCAACCTTGATAACGCTCAGTACTGGTTGCCGTATCCATTTCTGGCTCAAAACGACGTTCCAGCTGCCAGTTATCAGCCAGATCACTCAAAGAACTGAACACACCAGTATGCAAACCTGCTAAATAGGCAGCACCAAGTGCAGTCGTTTCTGTGACCTTAGGCCGGTCTACAGTTATCTGTAGAATATCGGCCAGATACTGAACCATCCAGTTATTAGCAACCATACCACCATCGACTCTTATCAACCGGGAATCTATGCCATCGCTAAGCATTGCATTGAGCAGATCTCTGGTCTGGTAAGCCATGGATTGAAGCGTAGCAGTAACAATATCGGAGATGCCAGTATCGCGGGTCAGACCCAGTATGGCACCCCGCGCCTGTGCATCCCAGTAAGGCGCGCCAAGACCCGTAAAAGCAGGTACCATGTAGACCCCATGACTATCTGGATTATTGCTGGCCAGACTTTCTGTTGCACTGGCAGAGGCAATCAGTTTGAGTTCATCACGAAGCCATTGCACAGCTGCTCCAGCGACAAAAATAGAACCTTCAAGGCCGTAAGTGACCTCGCCATTTAACCTGTACGCCACCGTTGTTAATAGTGCATTTTTGGAAATCACAGCCTCACGACCCGTATTCATAATGACAAAACACCCTGTTCCATATGTGGATTTTGTCATACCGGGATTAAAACAACCCTGCCCAATCAATGCCGCCTGCTGATCTCCAGCCATGCCACAGATCGGCACAGCAGCACCAAACAGATCAGGATCACATACGCCAAAATCGGCGCTACAGTCCTCTACCGCCGGTAGAAGCGCCCCTGGAATATCCAGCCAATCCAGAATCTCGCTATCCCATTGCTGATCATGGATGTTAAACATCAAGGTCCTAGCAGCATTGCTGGCATCCGTTTTATGATTCTTACCTGAAGTTAATCGCCACAACAGAAAAGAATCTATCGTGCCGAACGCCAGCTCGCCTGCTTCTGCCCTGGCCCGAGCTGAAGGCACCTGTTCTAGAATCCATTTCACTTTGGTACCGGAAAAATAAGGATCAATTAACAGGCCAGTCTTCGCCTGAATGCTGTCAGCAAGGCCCTGATCTCTAAGCTGCTCACACAGCGGTGCCGTCCTGCGGTCCTGCCAGACAATGGCGGGGTGGATCGCCTCACCGGTGGACCGATCCCATATAATCGTGGTCTCGCGCTGATTGGTAATGCCAATTGCAGTCAGATCTATTGCCGCTAGGCCTGCTTTGTGCAAGGCCTGCCGAACCACCTGCTTGACGCTGTCCCAAATTTCTTCAGGATCGTGCTCAACCCAGCCATCCTTCGGAAAATACTGCGTGAACTCCTGTTGGGCAAGCGCGACTATTTCACTTGCTTCATTAAATATAATCGCCCTGGAACTGGTCGTTCCCTGATCTATGGCTAATAGGTAAGCAGGCATACATTTCCCTCGTGAGTAACATGACAGAGCACCTTGATTATGTCTTAATAGGGTGGAATTTCAATTCCTTATGTAGCCATGCAAACTTACCCCCCGCCCAGAAAAGCATCCTATCAACGTAAGACACTGCGACTCACGCAGCGGAATAAAATTCTGGTTCAGCAACCCATGTCGGAGCGCCTGACCGCAGCGCTACTACGAATGATAGCAACAAAACCTAACTTAACAATCTCCTATGGAACACAGCAAGATGAAACTATCCTGCTTCGGATTCGCCAGGGTGGAGAGAAAATCGAAGGGGCTTACCAGCTCATTGCCGGTGAGCAGGGCATCGATCTTACCGCCAGCTCAGAAACAGGCACTTTCTACGGCCTAATGACGCTACAGCAGATTCTCGACCAGGCAGATGACACGATTAACTGCTTTGCTATTGAGGATCAACCCGACTTCGACCAACGCGGCGTCATGCTGGACATCAGCCGGTGTAAAGTACCAACGGTTACTTCACTGAAGCGATTGATAGACCAGTTTGCCTGCCTGAAAATTAATCAATTACAGTTATACACTGAGCATACCTTTGCATTCAGCCGCCACGAGCGCGTCTGGGTCGATTCTTCCCCCCTTAACAGCAACGATATCCTGTGTCTAAAGCGCCACTGTAACGAGCGCTTTATTGACCTGGTGCCAAACCTCAATTCCTTCGGCCACTTCGAAAGATGGTTAAGGTACCCGGAATATCATCAATATGCTGAATGCCCGAATGGCTTCACCCATCCCTTGTCCAATACCCGATCAGATACCGGTAGCACGCTAAGACCTAACCAAAAAAGTCTGGATCTCCTGGCTGAGCTCTATGGCGAGTATCTGCCGTTATTTGACGGCAAGCTGTTTAACATCGGTGGTGATGAACCCTGGGAGTTAGGCCTCGGCTGGAGCAAGGAAAAATGTGCAAAAAAAGGTACCACTCAAGTCTATGTCGATTTCCTTGCCAGAATAAACAAGCTAAGCAATCAATATGATCGTCGTACCCAGTTCTGGAGCGATATTGTTCTCAGACAACCCCGTAGCCTGGGCCAACTGCCTAAAGACATGATTGCCTTGAACTGGGGTTACGAAGGCGACCATCCTTTCAAGCGAGAATGCGAACACATGGCAGACCAGGGCCTGGATTTCTATGTATGCCCAGGCACGTCCAGTTGGAATTCACTGACCGGTCGAATTGATAATGCCAGGAAAAATCTAGCCAACGCGGCCCGCAATGGCCTTAACACGGGGTCTTGTGGCTATCTGGTTACGGACTGGGGAGATAATGGTCATCACCAGTATCTACCGATCAGCTACCCTGGTTTTATCCTGGCTGCATGTCATAGCTGGAACCACAAAGCAGCCCGCAGAATTGACCTTGCGGGCGCAATCAATCAGGTTTTCCTTAAAGAACCGGGCGCTCGGACCGCCGAATTGCTTGTCCGACTAGGCCAGGTCGCCTCGCTGGCTCCCTCCAGGATTCGCAATGCAACCCTATTCAATCGAACCCTGTTCTGGTCTATGCGAAACGAGCCCAGCACCACGCAAACGGTTAGCGACGAACAACTTCAAAACTGTGTCAGCGAACTGACAAGCATCAGCCAGGCGCTCCCCAGCAGCGATTCAACCAACCTGAAACTGGTACAGGACGAGATTCGTAATGCAGCTCGGATGTCGATCCACGGCGTCCACAGACTTTTATCATTCAGAAACAATGCCGTAAAAAAACAGCAACTCGATGCGGATATCAGCAAAATCATAGCGGAACACGAACGCCTCTGGTTGGCCAGAAATGCGCCTGGTGGTTTAAGAGAAAGTGTCCAGCACCTGGCAAATACAATTGAGCCCTGGCGATAAACTGCTATCTTCCCCGATCAAAGAGATCAATATACTTAAGATCACTCTATTGGCGGTTGTTTCCTAGTATATAAAAGAGGCACAATAGCACTAATTCAAGCACGAAAAACCAATGGAGAGTCAGCATGCGTGATGTTGTAATAGTAGATAGCGTTAGAACAGGGCTAGCAAAATCTTTCCGGGGCACCTTCAATCTAACCCGACCAGACGATATGGTAGCGCATTGTATCGACTCGCTACTGGCAAGGAACAGTCAGATTGACCCCGCGGAAGTAGAAGACGTAATCGTTGGCGCTGCATCGCAGACAGGGGAACAGGGGGGCAATCTTGCCCGACTGGCGGTGATCCTATCTAAACTACCGGTAACGGTAGCAGGCTCCACCATCTCACGAGCTTGCTCATCCGGTCTCAATTCTATCGCCTTTGCAGCGAACCAGATAGCCAGCGGTTGCTCGGACATCATGATTGCAGGCGGAGTTGAGTCCATTTCAGCAGGTACTCGACAGACACCGGGTAAATCCCAGCCACATCCAACGATAAGAGAAATATCACCCGATATCTTTATGGCCATGGGCAATACAGCGGAAGTCGTCGCTCGTCGATACAACGTGTCCCGTGAATATCAAGATGAATTCTCTCTGGAAAGCCAGTTACGAACAGCGGCAGCACAACAGGCTGGGCTTTTTGATGATGAAATTACGCCTATGCCAACAAAATGGGCAAAGATCGTCAACAAAGAAACTAAAGAAACGGAAATTGTTGACGGCATCTGCGTTGGCGACGAATGCAACAGACCTGAAACCACGCTGGCAGGCTTGTCAAAACTGAAACCGGTTTTTGAAGAAGATGGTACGGTCACAGCGGGCAATGCATCGCAGTTATCTGATGGCGCTTCCATGACCCTGGTGATGAGCGCAGAACGAGCCGCTCAACTAGGCCTTGAACCCATGGCCTACTTCAGAGGCTGGACAGTGGCCGGATGTGAACCCGACGAAATGGGTATCGGCCCCGTATTTGCCATTCCCAAGTTATTAAAAGCAACAGGGCTGGAAATGGCTGATATCGACCTGGTAGAGCTAAACGAAGCTTTTGCATCACAATGTGTCTATTCCAGGGATGCCCTTGGCATTGATCCAGAAATATATAATGTCAATGGTGGTTCAATTTCAATTGGTCATCCATTTGGAATGACCGGCTCTCGACTCACCGGCCACATTGTTCGCGAACTACGTCGACGAGACAAAAAGTACGGTATCGTCAGCATGTGTATTGGCGGCGGCATGGGTGCAGCTGGTTTGTTTGAGGCGTGCTGATACTAAGCCCTGATCATTAAAAAAGGAGCCGATTGGCTCCTTTTTTTGCTTCATTTTGTTGCTCTGTTTTATTGCTTGGCTTTAACTGCTGGGTACAAGTCCAGAAGAGTACTGAATCAATATCCGGCCAGAATTTCATCGAGTTTATCCATAAAAGATACAGGCTGATCCAGAAACAAATGATGCTGCGCATCCTTGAGTTCTATTACCGTTAGATCGTTTTTTATAGATGCCATGTGTTGCGCGCTTTTACTACTGAAAGACGCACTTAATTCACCATACATGAGGCTCACAGGTTTTTTAATACTGGCGAGATCTTCTGCAAAATCTCCGCTTTGCTGCATCCTTGAATTCAGTTCTTCATCAAATTTCCAGACAAAACCATCGTCAATATGCTCTATGGAGTGCCTGGCAATGTGCTTGACAATATATTCATTATCGCAGGTCTGCGGGGGTTGCAGGCGGAATCTGGATCTCGCTATCTCCAAATCAGGATAGACCTTCGGCTTGTTCCAGCGTTCCGGTTCTCTTGGCGTTTCATCATCGGGATGCTTAACGCCTGAATCCAGCAGAATCAATGCCTTAAAGCGTTCAGGAAACGATGCCATGGCCCGTAGCGCCATTAATCCGCCAAAACTATGTGCAACCAGTATGGTATCACTGCTCATATCAGCAGCATCGGCAACCGCTTTTATTTCCAGCGCATAACGATCTGCTGAATATTCATCTCGATGATCACTATCCCCCATGCCGGACAGGTCGATGGCCACAGTGTGAAATTCGGCTTTATAACGCGGCGCGATAAAATCCCACCAGTGAGCATGCGCATTATGGCCATGAACAAACAAGAGCCCCTTTCGGCCGGGTTTACTCCAACTGAGATAATGAATATCTACCTCGTCGACTTCTATGTAATCACTGCTTGGCTTATCGTCAACAGCCTCCCAGAACCAGTCAGGGGATTCAGACATATCGCTGCTCCATATTAAAAACTCGCATAACGTTTTAAATGAAAATCGGCATTACCAAACAAAGTGTCTATAGCCGTCAATCTTTTGAAGTAATGACCTACGCTGAGTTCATCGGTCATACCCATACCACCATGGAGCTGTACCGCATTCTGCCCGACAAATTTACCGCCCTTACCTACCTGGACCTTCAACGCGGCCAGAGATTTCCTCGACACATCATCATAATTTTCGGCCAGCCGCATGGCCGCCATATAGGCCAGCGACTTAGTCTGTTCATGCTCAATAAACATATCCACCATACGATGCTGTAAAACTTGAAATTTACCGATGGGCTGACCGAACTGTTCTCTTGTTTTACAATATTCGACCGTCGCTTTGTAGAGAACCTCCATGGCGCCAGTGGCTTCAGCACCCACTGCCATAATCGCCTGATCAATGCCAAACTGCAGCAGCCCCAGGCCTTTATCCATCTCTCCTAACACCGCATCTGATTCAACAACGACATCCTGCAGGGTTACTTCCGACGCCCTGAACCCATCAATAGTCGGGTAATTCCGCCTGTTAATACCACTGCTGTCAGCATCCACTACAAAAACGGTAATGCCCTCTTCATCTGTCTGAGATCCACTGGTGCGAGCTGGCACGAGCAGGAAATCAGCACTGGGTCCACCCAGTACAACGCCTTTAAAGCCATTGATACGGAAACCGCCGGAGTCACGAACAGCAATTGTTTTAACGTCAGCTAAATTAAACCTCGCCTGTGGTTCAACAAAAGCCAGCGCGCCCAATTTCTGTCCCTGTAAAATCGGCTGCAACAAAGTCTCTTTCTGCTCATCGAGCCCCGCTTCAGCAATCAGCGAGGCCGTCATTACAATACTCGATAAATAAGGCTCTACAATGAGTCCCTTGCCAAACTCTTCCATCAGAATCATCATCTCGATTGCAGTACCGCCAAATCCGCCATCGGCCTCATCAAACGGCAGTGCCAACCAGCCTAGTTCTGCAAAACTTGCCCAGTTATCGCGACTAAAGCCTTCTTCAGAAGCAAGTAGCTTCTGACGACTTTCGAAGCTATAGTCATTCTGTATAAATCGCTGCACGCTGTCCTGCAGCATGCTCTGTTCGTCAGAAAACGAAAAATCCATGGGTTACTCCAAATAAAAATACGGGGTGGGACAATAATTTAGTCCCCGCCCACTGCCATCCAAAAATATACGGTTATTATCGCTTGTATAAACTGAATTCATCAAGGTAGCATAGCCAGTAATGTATAGCAGCCTAAATGCCATAAGGAGATCAAATGGCCCAACCCGATATAGCCCAAAAAGCACCTTTCCCACTAGAGGTGGAAGCCGGAAGAACATACTTCTGGTGTGCCTGTGGAAAAAGTGCAAATCAGCCTCTCTGCGATGGTTCGCACCAAGGCTCAGACTTCCTACCCATGAAATATGAAGCAAAGCAATCAACCAAGCTCTATTTCTGCGGCTGCAAGCAAACTCAGGGTGCCCCGCTCTGTGATGGAAGTCATTCGGACCTCTGAGCGCCCACGTGCTGCGCGCAAAAGGTACGTCGATTGATGGCTGCGCGGGCAATTTTCTAATGAAGCCTCTATAGGATCAAACTGATTTTTGCACCACCCAGATCACTCTCCAATATTTCCAGGCTACCCTTATAACGTACGGCTATTTCATTAACCACACTGAGCCCGATACCCTGGCCTGGCTCATCCGTATCTAACCTTGAACCTCTATTTAGGACACGATCACGCGCTTGTGGGGCGATTCCAGGACCATCATCCTCAATCAACAGCTGCAGCTGTTGGCCCAGGTCAACCAAGGTGATGTGCACCTGCTTCTGACCGAATTTACAGGCATTATCAAGCAGGTTACCCACTGCCTCCATAAAATCCCTGCCGTCCCCTGAAAAATCAACTGGCGCTATATTCTCCTTCATGGTTAAACCTTTATCGCTATAAACCTTGTGCATCGCCGACACGAGCTTTTCGAGCAATGGGATCACCGGCGTTCGCTTTCTGGCCACCCTGCTGCTGGCGGCCACCGCCCGCTCCAGCTGATAACCAATAAGTTCATCCATACGCGTAACCTGCCTGAGCAATTCTCCTCTAAAATTGTCATCAATGGGGTCTGTTACCCGTACACCGGAAACTGCGTTTCGAATAATCGACAGGGGTGTTTTCAGACTATGAGCCAAATCAGCCAATGAAGTTCGATATCGCTCTCGCTGGCTACGCTCGTTCTCTATGAGTAAATTGAGATTATCCGCCAGGGGCATCAGTTCAGAGACATAGGCCCCTTCCAATTTGCCCTTGCCGCCTTGTTCGACTACCAGGATATCCTTAGAAAAAGCTGCCAGCGGTCTCAAACCCCAGGTCATAATCATTAACTGCAGCAATACCAGTGCCAGCACCACTCCCAGGAGCCAACCCCACAAACTATTTCGATAGCTGGCCAGTGATGCTTCAATTCCAGAGGAATCTTCTATGATGAGGTACTGATAAAAACCTGAACGTTCCTCTCCCAGCCAGTTCACTCGATAAATAAGAAAATAAGCATGCTCTTTACCTTGCACTATTCGCCCGAACTGAGGCTGCCCGGTAGCCCTGTTCGCCTGCACCCGGTTGATAATCTCAGCAGAGACAATGACATCCAGCGCCGAGATACTACGCCAGAGTGCACTTGCATCATCCCTGAGTACCAGGCCATATAATCCACTACCCAGGGTATTAAACAGGGGCTCCTGCATGGACTCTGGTAAAAAAAGCGCACCACTATCATCCTCAGTCATTGAAAGCAGACCATACACCTGAAGAATCAGCTTTTCACGGACGCCCTCTTCTGCACTTCGATGGAAAGCATCATCCAGCACCAGTCCCATTAAACCGAGAAAAATCACCAGCACCACCATGGCCGAAACCAGCAATCTGGCCCGCAGTGAAGTCAGTCCAAAAAGATTCAGGTTATTCACGGGCAGTTCAATCGATAACCTTGTCCGCGCACCGTTGCGATAGGATGCAGTAGGTTTCCGGGATCAAGCTTTCTTCTGAGCCGGCCAACAAAAACCTCAATAACATTACTATCCCGATCGAAATCCTGGTGGTACAGGTGTTCTGTGAGTTCAGTTTTTGAAATCACCTCGTTGGGTCGGAGCATCAGATAGTGCAGCAGGTTATATTCGTAGGCTGTCAAATCCATGGCTGCGCCTGCTACTTCAACCCCTTTAGAACGAGTGTCCATCTTTATCGGCCCGGCTGATAACTCTGTGCGCAGCTGCCCTCTGGCCCGACGCGTTAACGCCTTTAATCTGGCTAACAGTTCCTGCACATGGAAAGGCTTTACCAGGTAATCGTCAGCACCAGCTGCTAACCCGTCTACCTTGTCAGTCCAGTCACCTCTTGCAGTCAGAATAAGAATGGGGAAGTCTTTACCACACAATCGCAGCCTTTTAACGACCTCCAATCCGGGAAGGCGGGGTAAGCCTAAATCAATAACAGCTATATCATAATTAAATGATTCACCCATATGCACACCTTCGACACCATCGACACAGGCATCCACCTCAAACAGATGGGTTTCGAGCAGTTCAACGAGCTGGCGACGCAAGGTTTTTTCATCTTCAATAAGCAACAGTCGATCCGTCATAACGATCTCGCCTTATTCGAACACCTCGCCGCTGCCGGCATCAACAAAAACGAACTTTACAACGCCAGAATCCGACAATGTCTTTACTTTATAGATCGCGGGACCTTTGCTCTGGATGAGCCTCAATCCTAGAATTCGCCTTTCTGAAAAACGATTCCTGACCAGTAATGCTGCCCGTTGATTATCGATCTGTACCCGGCCTCGATCGAGTTCGGGTACAAATTTCTGGGGTGGGATGACTCTACTGCGCTTTCCTTCAAAAAGGGTTGGCTCAGCCAGACTATTGACACCCCAGGTCAATAGCATAACTAACAACAATATGCGCATCAGTAACTCCTTAGCTTACCGGAGACATTTCAATTCGAACTCTGATGGTATCACCCGGGTCTGTATCCATGCGAGCCGTATAGGTCGAGTTATTGTAACGATATCGCACATCATAGCCTATGACGCGCTCTTCATAGTGGCTTTGTTCAACGATTTC
>JGI24920J38491_100026_pt1 | contig 19524 bp, 17 predicted proteins | sample LinPFosmplate8_FD_38491 | JGI IMG/M metagenome (IMG submission 38491)
CTGTGGCGATAGGTATAACCATTGAGTTATTAAATGCGAATGACAATATTCGTGTTTCATCTTCTGAAATATCATTGGGAAAGAATTATTACCGTTTCGACGGACTTCGTATAGGTGATGCTACATTGTCTTCATCAGAATCCACAACCCAGATTATAGACGATTCATCAAAAACTGAAAGTTTGACAGAAGTTGCCGATTTAGGTACATTGAATTACTTGTTTTCGAAGGTTCGTGTTATTCGTACATCTAATCCATCTTATCTGGAAGCACTAGAATTACAAATGTTTATAGAAGGTGATAATAAATTATTCAATACAAATTATGATGCATTTACTACTGCTACTACACATTCTGCTTCTGGTGGTATAACTATGATAAATAATAACGATTTAACTTATACTAACTCTGGAAATTTTTTAAGTACATTGAATTCAAGTGTGGGTCTTAGTTATGGTGTAAATTTCAATAATTCATACTTTTCAAAATACGATATAGAATCAATTGTGCTTTATAGTCGAGGACTTGTTGGTTTTAATCGTGAAGCAGGGTTAAGAATAGAACTCCTAAATACCAATAACAATATTCGTGTTTCATCTTCTGTAATATCTTCTGAAAAATTATATTACCGTTTCGACGGCGACCGTATAAGTGATGCTACATTGTCTACGTCGGCTTCTACGACAGCGGTCATAAATGATTCATCAAACACGGAGAGTTTGACAGAAGTTGCCGATTTAGGTACATTGAATTACTTGTTTTCGAAGGTTCGTGTAATTATTACTTCTCCTATTGACAGCAATGGCAATGACCCTCGATGTAGAGAATTACAAATGTTTATTAATGATGATAATAAAATGATTGGTAATGATACATTTGCTTCACCAATTAAAAATGTATCACCAATAAACGATGCTAATTTAAACAGCGGTATAGCGGTATTTAATGCTACTATTGGCGATTATTTTGGTATAAATTTCAACGAATATTTTTCAAAATATGATATTCAATCCATCGTTTATTACAATCAAAATAGTGGGGGGTCAGAAGCAAAGTATCAAATAATTGAACTATTAAATACGAATGACAATATTCGTGTTTCATCTTCTGTAATATCATTGAAGAAGTTGTATTACCGTTTCGACGGACCTCGTATAGGTGATGCTACATTGTCTTCGTCAGCATCAACAATAGCTGTTATAGACGATTCATCAAACACCGAGAGTTTGACTACTTACTCCATCAATGTCATCTCAAATTTGAGCAACATTGTATTATACTTAGATGCTGCTAATACCAATTCATATCCTGGCACTGGAACAACTTGGACTGACCTGAGTGGTCAAAGTAATAATGGAACTCTAATTAACGGACCTGGTTATGATTCTGGTAATGGTGGATCTCTTGTTTTTGATGGGAGTAATGATTATGTGTCAGAGACATCAGCACTGTCTGATTCTTTCTTGCAAGGAAATTGGACTATAAGTTTTTGGGTTAACTTTGACAGCCGTCACACCGGGGGTGGTTCAAATGATAAAATACTAATACAACATGGATCTGCTTCTATTAACAAAGGACTTCATCTGGATCAGAGAAACAGCAGAATTCATTTTGGACTGTTTGGCAATGACATTCAAGGATCTGCAATAGTTTCTACGAATACTTGGTATCATGTCACATTTACTCTAAACAATACGACTTTTGTAAAACAAATTTTCATCAACGGGTCTCTTGATCGTTCGGGTACTGGGAATGGTGGTGCCTATACTGGTACAGGATCTAATACAAGAATTGGTGGCAGGGCTTTGACATTTGGACAACCTTTCGACGGAAAAATGTCTAGTGTTATTGCCTATTCGGGAGTACTTACATCATCACAAATCGCTGAAAACTATAATGCGTTCAAAGACAGATATGATTAAAAAAACTCAAACATAAGTTTGAGAAAACTTACATAATATAAGATGTAATAAATACACTGATAATAAACATCAAAATTATATAAAATTTTGTTTTTGAATTGAGATTTTTTTTCAAATATCCATTTGGCGTGGTTTCAATGTATCCTCTTTTGCGATAATATTCTCTCACGCCAATTCCAGAAATAACAGCAATTTTTTTGAAATTGTTTTGAATGCTGATTTTTTCTGCTTCTTTTAACAGTTTTGAACCAAAACCAAAATGTTGGGAGTTTGAATTATTGTTGCCTACTTTAGAAATTTTTCCGTAAACGTGTAATTCCCGAATCAATGCTGTATTTTTTAACTCGTCTAGTATTTCAATGTCATTTTTTTCATGATTTTGAAGTCTTAGTCGAAGAAAGGCATAAATTGTTGATTTATCATTAGATTCAAAAGAGAGGAAAACTTCTTGGCCTCCACTTGCTTTATAATCACGACGAAAAAGTTTATAATTTGCATCGACTTTGTTTCCCTTTACTTCGCGACAACGGATACACTGACAATTTGCTATTTTGGCTAAATCTTGCCTTAAATTAGGATTAGAACATGCACCTAAAATTTCCTTTTCTGGAATATCACGAATCACACGATTTAAACGAATCCAAGGATGCATTTTCCTTTTAACGTATAAGAGAACTTCTTTTAGCAATTCATCTGAATAAGGCTTGTAAATGCCTTGATCAAACATTTTCTGATAGACAGACCATTGAACCACTGAAACAGGATACAACTTTAACTGATCCACTTGTAAATCTTCATCATACAGAATCTCATCCAACATTTTCTTATCAATTTCAGGATTTGATCCATGTAAATTTGGCATTACGTGTAAATCTAATTTATATCCATTCTTTTTTAGAATTCGAATTGCATTTTTAGTATCTACGACCTTATGGCCTCTATTAGATAATTTCAAAATCGAATCGTCCGTGTGTTGTGCACCCATTTGGATTCTAGTGCAACCGTAACTTCTAAATCGTTTGATTTCTTCTAATGTTATGGTGTCTGGTCTAGTCTCCAGAGTCAATCCAATAATTCTGATTTTTGCTGTTTCATTAAGTAGCATTTCCTCTTCGAGAGAAAAGCGGTCTTCACGCTTAGAATAAAAAGCATTCGCTGCATAATAAATATTTCTAACGAATTCTTTCTGATAAGGAAAAGGGTATTCACTCCACGTGCCTCCTAAAACAAGCATTTCAAGTTTATCAAGTTCGTGACCCATCTTTTGATATTGCAATAATCTCATATTAATTTGTGCAACGACATCGTAATTAACCGATGTGGCACGAGCAACACCAGGTTCAGATGAAAGATAAGAGCGTGGTTGAGCTATGAAATTGTTTTCTTCCCGTGCAGGTTCTGAAGGACAAAAGAAACAATCATGCTTACAACTAAACTTTTGTGTAACAATCTTACCTTTATCTTTATCGTAATACTTTGGAAACGCATCAGTAAAAACAGTTACAACCAATACACCACTTTGAGATCTCATCGCTCTTTTCATAATAATTTGATAGAAATCAGGATCATTAAGTCCTTGTGCGTGATAAGACGCAACCAGATCCGTCTTCCGAATCGTGAATTTATGAATTTTAGAGAAGTCCCTTATTTTTTGTTCAATTTTTTTCCAATTTTTAAGATCTAAGATTGAAATAAGGAAATCATCAATCAATTTACGATTTAGAACATTGTCATATGCAGTTTCGTGCAATTTATCATTACAAAGTTGTTCTATATCAGTTTGGTTCGAGTTGCTGTAGCAATCACTCATTTTCTCAATTTTCTCAATAACTTCCACACTATAATAGAAAGTAAGTTCAAATTTAAAACATTTTTCAAAAAAAGATAAGGAATTTTTTTGAAAAACACTAAATATACAAATTATCATTTAAATTCCTTATAAAATTTTAAAAAATGTTTAAAAAATGACCCTGATTGTATTATATAATTTTAAGTTAAAAATGAATATGACACAGGCAACCAAGTTACCACAGGATTGGATTTGGGGTGACGAACAACCTGAGGGAGAGAGACTCGAATTATTGCTGAAGCATTATAATATGTGGATAGAAATAAAGGATATTGGTATCAAATTACATGATTTCGATGAGTATTATATTTGTTCTCCTATTGAATGGGACTATTCTCCATTCGATCCAGAAATGTCTATTGTAGATATTAAAGGAATGCTTGATGGTGTTGATGAAGCATTGAAATCTGCACGTTCCGATTTGGAAAAAACAAAGTAGAACTTGTGTCGTTAATAAATTCTATTGAATTTCCCAGGTTGGTTTTTTTATAGGAATTTTTTTGAACAAACACTAAATATACAAATTATCATTTAAATACCTTATAAAATTTTAAAAAATGTTTTGAAAATCATCTTGAAAAATATAATATAAAGTATGACAATGATGAATAAAAAAAGAGAAGTAATAAGTTTATTTTGCAGAAATCACCTGTTTAGGCTTCATTTAGATGATTCGTTTGATGATTTACATAAATGGCTCAAAACTTTAACTCAATACGATAAATTGAAGGAAAAAGCGAAGAATGCTGTTAAAGAGCTTTTGGATGAGAAGATAACTGATGGTATGAAGACATTCAAAACTTCGGTTGTTGGATTTGCGAAATCAAGATATAGTAATATGAAAACATCTGGAATTTGTAATGATCTTTCTTCAATTGACAACTTTAGAAAGTTTATTGCTTATTTAGTTGTAATTCAAGAAGGGAAAGGATACACGTCTCATTCGTGTGCAAATTGTGAACTTTTGAACTTGACTTTACATCAGGTGATGAGAATCAATGGAGCCCAGAACATCTTGATGAACGTAAATGTTATTCAATTAGCAATGTTGTGCTGAATACATTACATTTTCAAAGTTCTACAAGGAATCCAAGTTCTAAGATTTCAGATGAATATAAAATATTGATTAATGCTGGAGGACAAGATATAAGTGATGTGCCTGATAAAGTAGAAGATTATGTTCACGATACAGTTTATCGTAAATTTATTGGAGATTTACCAAAGGGTATTAGTTTTAATGAAAATCAAAATAAATACGTGTTTAAATATACAAAAGATGATGGTAAAACGACTACAAAATCACGATATGTAACAAAAGAAGTATCAAAAGAAAAGGCACGAGAACTTATTCTTGAAGATTTGAAAAAAATTCGTCCTAATGATTGGAATGATTATGAACAAAAGATACAATTAGGATGGGAATATGATTTTTATCATTGTAGGGAAACCACATACAATAAAAAAATCATAAAAGACATAAGTATCATATATCGCTCGAAATACGATCAAATGTATATGACAATAGATAATGGAAAATTTAAAATACACGAATTGTCTTATAAAATTGCTGATATACAAACAGGAAGCGCTCAATGGACTATTGAAAAATTCAAACAATTTCAAAACAAGAATTTTTGTGAACAAGAAGATAGCAAAGAAAGAAAAGAGCAAATTGATAAATTTATTGTTGAATTGGATGAATTTATTGGTGAATTTAAAAATGATAATAAATTTCCAAGTGTTAAAAAAACACCTATTGTTTATAAAATTATTGAATATGTAAACTCTTGTATTAAACATACTAAAGACCGTAATAAAAAAATTAGAGAAAATAACGAGAAAAATAATGAAAACAAAAAAGAACAAGAAATTATCTCAAAAAAAGACTTGTTTATACTGATTACAAATGAGATAAAAGACCATCGTTTAAGATGTTTCTATTCTAATGTTAAACTAAGTTTTAGTGAGATGCGATTTGATTTTGCTCTTTCTATTGAGAGACTTAATGAAGATTTAGGTTATGTTGAAAAAAATCTCAAATTAATTTGTTCTGAGTTTAATACGGGACATCGTCAATGGAGTCGTGAATTATTCAATAAAACATTCCGTTGTTAAAAAAACCGTATGGATTTAATTTTAAATCCTATTGTTTTTTTTATAGCAGTGTGAACGAGATCCCTAATGCATTGATTTCTTCATACAAAAGCTTAAGCGAATAAGGAATCTTAATTTTCTTAATATTTTTCGAGCCAAAGATTTTCTTATTTGAGTTAAAAGGTATAATATGTCCGGTTTCCTTATCTACATTCACAATGAAGCCGTCACTGAGTTCAATCAATTTTTCTTTTTGAAAGGAAGAAATTCCATGTGCACTCAAAACGTCAGTCTCCATGTTACCTATTCTTAATCCGCCGTTATTCGATCGGCCGTCAACTGGTTGTCGAGTTACGTTTGATATCGGACCAACACTTCTAGCGTTAATTTTTTCTGATACGATATGCTTAAGTCGATTGTAATAACAAATTCCACTAAAACCTTTAAACATTTTCATATCATTAGTATAAAACGTTGTCTCACCAGTTGATTTTTCAATCATTTTGTCGACATTGCCATTTTGGAATGCATCACCCTTAGCGAACATGCAATTTTCACACGCTTTTTTACCCAATACGGTTTCAAGTAGCTGTGCAGCTGTCATTCTGCTCGGAATCGCATTTGGATTCAAAATCAAATCAGGTACAACACCAAATTCATCAAAAGGCAGGTCTTCCTTTTTCATGATGAGTCCAACAGTGCCTTTTTGTGCAGATCTCGACGCAAATTTGTCACCAATTATGGGAAAGCGATCAATTCTAATCTTTATTTTAACAAATTTTCTACCATCTGCGTTATCTTCAAATAGAACTTTATCAATAAAGCCTGATTCAGAAGTTAAATATACAGATTTATCAATATATTCTTTTTCGAATATTTCATTAGTCTTTTTTGAATTATGCAATTTTGAAACTTTACCTAGAATACAATCGCCCTTTTTAACAAAAGTATTCAATATTGGAAATCCATTTTTATCAATTGCATCATAAGACGCAAGTCTCATATTTACGGTGTTATTACTGTCCGGACGAATATAAATATCTTCCTTTCCAATTTCAAAATTTAAATTTTCTTCTGAAATGAAGTTTTTGTAGAAAGAAGCTGTGAAAAGTCCATTTTCGATAGAACTTTTATTAAGAATTACAGAATCTTCCTGATTAAAACCGTTGAAAGATAAAATGGCAACATTCACATTACATCCTGTTGTTTGAACCAATTTATCAAAGTTTCTTGAAATACTTGTGTGTGTAATAGGGATCTGAGGATACCAAGACACATTTGATAGAGTATCGAAACGTTCATTGTAATCTTTCGAAGGAATGCCAATCGCCTGTTTTGCCATTGCATCTGCATAACTCAGGCGAGGAGACGGATTGTGATTAGGAAACACAATCAAATTTGTAATAAAACTGAGTATGAAATTAGGATTAATTTCAAAATGAGTTACATTTTTATTATCATTCTTAAGGCTAGACACAACAACACAGTTTTCAATTTCATTTATATCGATAAATTCGATTAGGTGTGAGTCAAATAGTAATTCGTTAAAGGTTTTATATTTCTTATAATCCTTTTTCAAATTTCTCGTAATATTTCTTTTTGCGATTAGGGGGCGGGTCAGTCTGCCTTCTGTTGTGAATACATTTAAGTTTCCAAAAATATCTACGTGAAAACTTGTATGTGGGTGTATCAATCCGTTCTGCCTTTTCAATTTCAATTTTTCAAGAAGATTTAAGAAAGTGTCGCATTTTTTAACGATTTCTCCATTTATAAATATATATTTTGATCCTTTTTTCAATTCACACTTATTAATAATTTTTCTAATTTTTCCGTCGTTAACATAGGAAGTTATGTATGTCGACAAAGATAAGTTCTTAACTAGACCAACACTTGAGCCCTCTGGACTATCGTGTGCGCAAATATAACCAAATGAAGACAAATGTAATTTACGTGGTTTTGTAATTTTAGATGTTTTATCAATTGGTGTCTGCAATCTTCTTAAATGAGAAATTGATGATTGAAAATTTAGTCGCTGAAGAACCTGTGCAACGCCAACCTTTACTGTTTGTTTTGAAGATCTGATTCCCCAATTGCCCGTAGACAAAGCGTACTTCAAACTATTTTCAATTGTAGAAGCTTTATAAATTTTATAGATATTCTGATAATTTACAATATTATGGAAGTCGTTTAAAAGTTTCCAATTACCAGACGTAATTTCTTTACGAATTGTCATGTTTCCTTCCTTTATCAATTTATTGACTGATTGCCTAAATAGATTAGAAAGCATAATTCCCGACGAGTCAACTGCTTTATTATTGTATGAGTCACGATCATCAGCTTGAATAATTTTATATTCAAACAAAGCAAGTTTCTTAATCATATAGACGATATATTCGATCTTATTTTCAAACTCCTTTTGGTGGCATAAAATTTCATTATGCATAATATAATCAACCTGGGCAATAACTCGATCCATGTCCTTTTGTTGATAATTCAGTTTATTTCCAATGAATTCAATTGCTGTATTTTGATCGTATTCAGAAGAGTCAACAATGGATTGTTTGATAAATTGTGTGTAAATTTGAGTTTCTTCTTTATTTTCAGAAATAAAGAGATCGTGAAATTCTTTATCAGATGCAAGTCCAAGACATTTCAACAAAATGCCAATTGGAATCTCAGTTTTAACGCCATTAAAGGAAACATCAATAGATTTTCCATGAAATTTTCGTGATTTTTGTAATTTCAAAATGAAATTTTTAGCTGGAAGAAAGTTTTCATTAGACATTGACTTTATTTCAACAGATTTATCATGTTTAGTATCGTTCAAATTTACGCAAAACGCAGTATTTTCTTTTTGGCGTTCTTGTGAAATAATAACTTTATCAGAGCCGTTTATAATGAAATAGCCGGAAATTTGTTCATTTTTGAAGTCACAGAAACGGGAACCAATCATTAAAGGAATTTTGCCAATTAGAATGTTTTTAAGCTCCTTTGTTTTTGAAATGTTGTCAATAGTAGTTTTGACCTCAATATCAACATGAATATGAGAACTGTATGTCAAATTTTTCAAATGTGCTTCTTTAATATTCATATGTGTGATATATCCATTTTTGAAATAAGATGGTTTTTGAAAATGAACTTTTCCAAATTTTATTTCGACGAATTTGTCTTCATCTTCATTTTTAATCTTAATATTCGAGAATGATTCGAAAATTTGTGGGATTCTGTAGGCAATAAAGTCGTCAAATGAATTCAAATGAGATTGAACAAGGAAATTTTTCTGTTTTAGAAAAGTTTTGGTAATTTGACTCGTTATTTCATTAAAATCGCTCATTTCATAATCCTGAAAATTTTATATAATTTTTCAAAACATTTTTAAAAAAATAATTAGGTATTTTTGAAGCAAATGTTAAAAAACGATATTTGAACTTTAAATTCCTTATAATGACATTGCTCCAATAATTCCCAAAATCATAATAAGTAATATTATAGTTATAATAATGTATAACTTATATTGTTCGAAGAAGTCATCATCGTCATCATCGTCATCATCGTCATCATCGTCATCATCGTCATCATCGTCATCATCGTCATCATCGTCATCATCGTCATCATCGTCATCATCGTCATCTTCATCTTCATCATCATCGTCTTCAAATATTTTTTCAAAAATTTTAAATTCTGTGCCGTATTTTATAGCATCTTGGACGCCGGCACTTTTTTCAACGATTTCTTTTACATTTTCAACAAGATCAACGGAATAGTTAGAATAAGGTAACGCTTTAAGTACCTCTTCATCATCGCTATCTTCATCAACGCCAATATTGTTTATATTAAAAATAACACCTTCTTCATCAGAGTCATACTTGTCACGCATGAACTCAAATTCTTCATCAACATCTTCGAATAAGTTGTTTTGAGCATAAACAGTCGCATTCAATACAGAAGCAATCGCATAATTTCTGTTATTTTTGTAATAATTATTAACAGCGTGAACGACGCCATGACGTAATCGGGGGTTACGGCTTTCTCCCGCAAATAGATTATGATGTAATGTAACTTTTAAATTTCCTATATCATCGTGACTATTTCCATCAGAGTGACCTATTAACATGGTTTTATTATGTTCTTTGCTAAATTTACAAAATGAAACCGTAATATACGAAGACGCTTTTTTGATATCTAAAAGGCCATCGAGTGTTTTTGTAAAAGTGCAATGATCTACCCAAATATGATGTGAACCTTGCTCAATGATAATATTGTCGTGTGTATCGCCGAATTTAGTCGAATCCTTAAAAAAGATGTTTTGAATTATTATATTTGATTGATTTTTAATTTCGAATTTACCAACAATACTACATTTTTCTCCAAAGACTGTGCAATTTGAAGGTAATTCGGCATTTGAAGAACCTTTTTCGAATTCAAAAGAACCTCTTAGAATAATAATAGATGGTTCATTATCATCTCGTAATTGGTCGCATAGTTTGCGAAATTCATTAACGTCTCCATCAATTTCATACGTCTTACCTCCTTTACCACCAGTTGTTGTTTTAAGTCCTTTTCCTTCTACAAACGCGAATCCAAATACCATTTAAAATAATGATATATATTATTTTCAGGCTGTATTCACCGCTAAAGCGCGACCCTTTCTGCATTAAAAAAAATCATATAAAAGTAAGAAACATATCAATTTCAAGAATGACAATCGATACAGATCATAACAATGCAATTTTCAATATTAAAAAAAATAAAACCGAATTAAATACCAAAATTACAGAACTCGAAAATGAACTGAAAACAGAAAAGGACGAGTTTAAAAAAATCCTTTTAAAAAACAAGATTGAAGATATTAAAAAGGAATTAGATAATTGTTCTATTGAAAATTATTATAAAAATAATGCAATAGATCTATTTAAACACTACGACGCACTCGTAGATGTTGATCAAAATGAAATCATTGAAAATAAAGGAGAAATTCTTAATTTTTTTTCAAATAAAGAAGAAGTTGATAATGATGACGAAGATATCAAAAAAGTTGAAAGTTGTTCTGAATATGTTTGTAAGGCGTGCGGTTCGTCCAATCTTCTTTTTATTTCTTCAGAATCTGTTTATGAATGTGCTTCCTGTGGAAACGTGCAAAATAGTACAGATTGGAGCAACAATATATCTTATAAGGATCCTCCAAAAGAAACATCGTATTTTTCATATCGACGCGTGAATCATTTTTCAGAATGGTTAAATTTAGTTCAAGGAAAAGAAACAAATAGTATCCCTAATGAAGTAATTCAAAAAGTTGTAGAAACTATTAAACGCGATCGTAAGCAAATATCTGATGTTACTATAAGTGATTTAAAATTAATTCTAAAAAGAAATAAATTTAATAAGTATTATGAAAATTCTCCTTATATTTATAATGTAATCAACAAAAAATTTGCATCTATTCTAACACGTAAACAAGAATTAATTCTCAAAGATATGTTTTCTAAAATTCAGGTGCCGTTTCTAAAAGCATGTCCTGAATCAAGAAAAAATTTCTTGTCTTACAGCTTTATTTTACACAAATTTTGTGAAATATTACAATGGGATGATATAAAAAGAAAGTTTCCACTTTTGAAAAGTCGCGAGAAATTACACTCTGCGGATTTGATTTGGAAAAAAATATGTAATGACTTAAATTGGAAATTTTATAAATCTATTTAAGGAAGTAAATTAATAAGTGCCTGTTTATTCATTTTAGCGGAAAATTTGATACCTTTATCGGTAAGCATTTTTTTGATTTCGGCAACTTTGAGTTTAGATGCATCTTTGGGTTTTGAATTCGTTTTTTTCTTTTCGACGGGTGCTTCGACAGGTGTCTCGACGGGTGTCTCGACTGGTGTCACGACGGGTGTCACGACGGGTGTCACGACTGGTGTCTCGACGGGTGTCTCGACGGGTGCTTCGACGGGTGTCTCGACGGGTGTCTCGACTGGTGTCACGACTGGTGCTTCGACTGGTGTCTCGGCTGGTGTCTCGACTGGTGTCTCGACTGGTGTCTCGGCTTCATCCTCTTCGTCATCATCAAAATCATCATCAAAATCATCTTCAATTAATTCTAAGTCTTCAAATTCAACCTTTTCGTCTTCAACAACATTGACAACGGAATCTCTTTTCATATTAAGGATTTTTTCTTTAATAATCGTAAAATCTTTAATAACATCTTCCATCTCATCAATTTTATCTTTCTGTGCTTTTATACGTTTTACGTAAAAGGTTCTTAATCCAACAATAACAATAACCGAACAAAGACCAATTACAATAATCATTTTATTATCTGAATCCATTTACATAATAAATTATATTAATTTCATAAATTTTAATGCACTTTTTACAAACAAAAGTAAAAAATGTTTGAAAATGACACCCCTAAAAGTATAATATATTACAACTACAACTTTCTGAAATTTGCACTCTACATTAGATTGCACTAGGAAGTTTAAGCGAAAGGAAGTTACAATACATCAGCGGCAACTCTATTATGGGGTGTGGTCCGTCAAAGAAACGTGTTGAACTACAGCAGAATATTCATATGCGAAGGAATTTCAATGAATCCTTGCGCAACTGGGAAGACGATCATGAGAAAGACATTCAGGACGCCATCGGCGGGATTCGGCGCGCGGCGGCACTCTATAAGAATGCATCGACGCCCGAGGAGAAGGTTTTGGCTGACGCGAAGATTGCGCGCGCGGCGCGTGTGCTCGTCAAGACCTATTCGTCAAAGAAACGAGCATCTCGCTCTGCGACGTAAGCACCGTGAACTTCAAGGACTGGTTCTCAAGAACACATGAACAGGTTCTGCACTTTGAAGCCTCAACAAGGGGGTTTCACAAAAAAATAAAAAAAACCAAGAAAAAAAGGTTTTTTTACAAACAAAAGTAAAAAATGTTTGAAAATGACCCCCCAAATGTATATATATATATATATATTAGTTTGCCCCTGATTGATTACGCTCTCTTTTATAGATTGCGTTTCGGTGGCATAAGCGAAAGGAAGTTACAATACATCAGCGGCAACTCTATTATGGGGTGTGGTCCGTCAAAGAAACGTGTTGAACTAAAGCAGGAGCTTCAGAAACTACGTGAGGAAAACGCGAAGTTAAAGGGGACTATTGTTGAGAAAGCCGTCATCGACGGGATTCGGCGCGCGGTGGCACTCTATAAGAATGCATCGACGCCCGAGGAGAAGGTTTTGGCGGAAGCGGAGATTGCGCACGCGGCTTCTGATTTATCTCTTAGTGATTTAAAATTAATTCTAAAAAGAAATAAGTTTTAGTTGAACGGAAGGATGAGATTAAGGAAAAAACAAAGTAGAACGTGTGTCATTAATAAATTCTATTGAATTTCCCCATTGTGGTTTTTTTATAGGAATTTTTTTGAACAAACACTAAATATACAAATTATCATTTAAATACCTTATAAAATTTTAAAAAATGTTTTGAAAAATTTGTTACAAAATTGTATATTATGTATAATATGATGAATGAAAAAAGAGAAGTAATAAGTTTATTTTGCAGAAATCACCTGTTTAGGCTTCATTTAGATGATTCGTTTGAAGATTTTCATAAATGGATAAAAACTTTACCTAATTATGACAAATTGAAGGAAAAAGCGAAGAATGCGGTTAAAGAGCTGTTGGATAAGAAGATAACTGATTGTGATGATACATACAAAACTTCTGTTGTTGGATTTGCTAAATTAAGACATAAAAATATGAAAACACCAGGAATTTGTAATGATCTTTCTTCAATTGACAACTTTAGAAAGTTTATTGCTTATTTAGTTGTATATCAAGAAGGCAAAGGATACACATCAAGTTCTTGTATCAATAGTGAACTATTTGAGCTTGATTTTACATCAGGTGATGAGAATCAGTGGTCGCAAGAACATCTTGATGAAAGTAAAATTTATTCAATTAGTAATGTTGTACTGAATACATTACATTTTCAAAGTTCTACACAAAATCCAAGTTCTAAGATTTCAGATGAATATAAAATATTGATTAATAATGGTGGTGAAGCTATAAGTGACGTTCCTGATAAAGTAGAAGATTATATTCCTGGAACAATTTATCGTAAATTTATTGGAGATTTACCAAATGGTATTTGGTTTTCTGAAAATAAAAATGCGTATATATTTGATTACACAAAAGATGATGGTAAAACGACTACAAAATCACGAGGAGTAACAAAAAAAGTGTCAAAAGAAAAGGCACGAGAACTTATTATTGAAGATTTTAAGAAAATTCGTCCTAACGATTGGAATGATTATGATCAAAAGATACAACAAGGGTGGTTATATGATTTTTATTTATGTAGAGAATCTATAGAAAATAAAAAGATTGTAATACGAAAAGAAATTATTCATCGCTCTATATACGATCCAATGTATATGACAACATTTATTAAACAGTTTGAAATACACGAATTATCTTATGTTCTTGCAGACACGCAAAAAGGCACTGCTCAATGGACTATTGAAAATTTCAAGCAATTTCAAAACAAGAATTTTTGTGATCAAGAAGAAAGCAAAGAAAGAAAAGAACAAATTAGCAATTTTATTGTTGAATTAGATATATTTATCACTGAATTTAAGAATGATAATAAATTTCCAAGTGTTAAAAAAACACCTATTGTTTATAAAATTATTGAATTTGTAGAACATTGTATTGAACATACTAAAGACCGTAATAAAAAAATTATAGAAAATAATGAGAGAAATAATGAAAATAAAAAGGAACAAGACATTCTCTCAAAAAAAGATTTATTTATACTTATTACAAATGAAATAAAAGAACATAAATTACGATGCTTTTATTCGAATGTTAAAATGAGTATTGGTGAGATGCGATTTGATTTTGCATTATCACCTGAACGTCTTAATGAAGATTTAGGATACATTAAAGGTAATCTCAAATTTGTTTGTAAAGAATTTAATACGGGGTATCGTCAATGGAGTCGTGAATTATTCAATAAAACATTCCGCTGTTAAAATGATGGGTCGGCTTCACAAGAACACCTGAACAGGTTATGCACCTTGAAGCCTCAACAAGGAGGTTTCACAAAAAAATAAAAAAAACCAAGAAAAAAAGGTTTTTTACAAACAAAAGTAAAAAATGTTTGAAAATGACCCCCCCAAACCGTATATATATATTAGGTTGCCCCCGATTGATTACGCTCTCTTTTATAGATTGCGTTTCGGTGGCATAAGCGAAAGGAAGTTACAATACATCAGCGGCAACTCTATTATGGGGTGTGGTCCGTCAAAGAAAAGTGTTGAACGGCGGCAGGAACTAGCCGCCAGAACTGAACTGCTTCGGGTCCGCGACGCCAACGACGCCGCCAACGACGCCGAGGGGTGGAACGCACCCGCGCTCTCCTTCGCGGAGTTGTGGCGGCGCCTCGACGAGCTAGACGAGCGTGCGGCGCTCGTCGAGGCGCGTGTCGACGCGTACGAAAAGCTATATGCGTTGATCGATAAGGTGAACGCCAAGAATAAAGCTGAACAGGAGCTGCTGAGGCTTCGTCTTAAACTTGAGCCGAAGAACGCCTAAACAGGTGCTGCGCCCTGAAGCCTCAACAAGGAGGATTCACAAAAAAAATAAAAAAAAACCAAGAAAAAAGGTTTTTTAGTAATTTACATAAACTTTTTGAAAAGAAGAATTCTTGGATCTTGGCGAATTCTAAGCCAAACGTTGGTATCAGGCCAGTTCAAATTATTGCGACGATTTGAATATTTAGCAATCATAACTTGCTTACCGTGGTGAGTTTTTTTATTTTCAAAGTTTACTTTGATAGAATCATCTGTTATTTTTTCAAATGTAACCACCCAATAAGGCTCATTAGGGTCGCTACCATAAATTAACCCCTTATTATAGTCTATTATGCGTAACGCACCTGTGTGACGAGGGTCGTACCAAAATTCCATTATAACTTAAACATATATTTTTTTCATATAAAAGTAAAACTCATTTGAAATTTCAGTAAGTATAATGAATTTTATTGAGAAATTTATAACTTCAACACGTATTTCAGGTTTGCAATATGTTTTCTTTCTGTATTTACCTTATTATGTAATTTATGATTATGAGCATGTTGATACAATTTATCTGATTTTATCTATCAATGGCTTCATTAATGGGATGCTTTTCAATAATTTTTTTGATTATGACATTGATGTACGATATCGCCCTGATAAAATCGGATTTGATAGCATAGGATTACAGTATCTAATTACCCTTTCAAGTGCTTTTCATGTTATGATGATTTCGTATTTGAATTCTATTGACACTTCTTCAATATTAACATATGGTGCTTTTTCTTCTTGGGTTCTTTCAACATCTTATACGCCATTTTTCAAGCGTATTCCTTTGATTAAAAACATTGTAACTTCTCTTTATATGACGTATATTCCGATATTTTCAATTGTTTACTTCAAATCTGATATAGAAACCGCACTAACATTTGCCATTCCAACAACATTTTTTGTTTTCATTCGTGAAATTATGCTCGATTTAAACGATACAGTTGAAGACATCGCAAATAACATTCAAACAATACCTGTTTTATTAGGTGAAAATGCAACAATAAATCTATTGAAATATTTTATTCGTTTTTATTGGATTCTGTCATTATATTTTTATAAGAATTCAGCCATTATTTGTGGAATGATTTCACTATTATCATCTTATGCGTACTGTCGCGTTTATTACATTGAAAATCGCGAATTAATGTTTGCTATTATGTTATTTCATATACTATTCCCTATTGTTGCTATTGATTTCAATATTTATAAAGGGATTGGATTGTTTTCCATAATGTTGTTCATAAACTATATTATTTCTGTCAATGATTGCGAAGAAATATGGGAAGTTTTTTCACGAAAGATGTTTCACATTATGAGTGGATGTATGTTGCTTGAAATGAACCAAAATATAGTAATGACTTTACTAACCCTAGTATTCTCATTAAATATAATATTTCCTAAAATTTCTCTTGGAATTGAAAAACGACGGGATGAAAGTTTACTAGATGATGTTGGTGTGCGTTCTTGGTTAGTTATAGTGTTCTGTTATACTTTTATGAGTGACGCAGATAATTATGTAAATCTATTACCATTTTTTATTTCTGATCCTGTTGGGGCTATTGTTGGCAGGAATACTCCTATTCGTGATAAAGTTATTATATGGGCTAATGAGAAAAGTTTACAAGGAACATTTATGATTTTTGCAACTTGTTTTGCTATATCAAATTCTATTATTTTGTCAACTTTAGTATTATTTGCTGAATTATTTGGGGGAGAATATGATGATTTCCTTATTGGAATATGTATCATTCTGTCTTACCCTTTCCAAATTGGTTTGAATCGATTGCCAGAATTAGTTTAAAAAAAAATATATTGTTATTTTAATATGTTTAAGACACTCTCGCTATTGTTTTTGATGATAGGAATTATTTTTATCACAATTGGTTACACTGAATTATCGTTCAATTGCCCTACGCGTATTGAGTACCGTTATATTCCAAGGAAAATATTCGAAGAACAAATCTACAATCAATCCGTATCAAGAGATTTTGCCACGCTTTTTAATGAGGATTCCACGCGAAGAACTTAAAAACAAATTTTCAAAAAAAAGTAAAAAATGTTGTTTTGAGACCCCCCCAAACGTATATTATATTTTTAGCGACAAGAACCGGAAGGTGAGTCGCTCTTATTATAATATCCAAAACTGCGGTCATAATTTTTGAGACCGAGTTTTGATGCCGCAAAAATACCATTATAGTTAGTGGTTTATGTGAAGATGTGTTTTAGTGTGTCTCTCGTTGAGCCCAATAACGCGTAAAGAAAGCCCTTTAAAGATATGTTTCGGGCTAATCGAAGAAGATAGGAACATAAGAACACATATAGGTTGTAGCTTGAATGCTCCCTTTGGTGTTCTCTTATTTTTTTGATTTTGTGCGTTAAAACTATGTTATTTTTATAAAATAGATGGTAATGATCCAATCGAAACGTACAGCATACGTAATCAATTTGAAGAGACGACCCGATCGTTTAAGTGCATTTTATGAGAAATTTAGAAAATTTCACAATAATACATCGTTGTATTTAAAGGAGGCTGTAGATGCTGAAGAATTAGACAATAATGAAAATTATAAAAAATTATTTAAAAACAAGAAAACGAAATTAACGAAAGGAGAAATCGCATGTTTGTTGTCCCATTATGAGGTGTTCAAAGAAATCATTGATAAAAAATTACCTTATGCTGTAATTTATGAGGACGATGTTGAGTTTCATTCAAATTTTGCCGAACTTAATAACCGCGTTTTTGAAGAAATTCCAAACGATTTTATGATACTCTACTTAGGTGGTCGTTGTACATGTGTATATGCTAAATATCTGGATCCGATAACATCCCATATATCCAAACACTTTCCAACTATTATATCGAATGTTGACTCCGATAGAACAACCCACGCGTATATTATAAGCAATTCTTGTTGTCAAATCTTATGTGACTTGATTGAACAACAAAATGAATATATGCTTGCAATAGACCATTTCATATTGAGAAACTTATTGGCAATTAAAATTCCAGTTCTTAATTCTGTGCCTTTAATTTGTTTTTCGAATAATTCGGATGGCGATATCCGTAGATAATTTTATAAGGTTTGTGATGAACACAAATCAAACTCTTCAAAACATCATTAAAATTGCTTATAAAAATTTAAAAAATGTTTTGGAAAATTTTATGTAAATTGTATGTAAAGTATTATAATGGATATGAGAAAGAGATCCGCACGACTTTTAAAGAGCTATATTCCCAAGAAAATTTCGGTAGATGTAGAAATCGCTATTTTCAACTATACCATTTTGACTTGCAAGAACTTTGATGAAACGGCGTCTTACACAAATTCATTCTTTTCTAAAGTATACATCATGAAGTTAAAAGAAACATTAAAAAATCTCGAAGACGAAAAATTTAAAGAAGAAATGGTTGCTTCTAAAACACCACATAAACTTATTTTCAAAACGGAATTTGAAAATTTCTCTGATAAATTTGCCAAATATGATGAGAATACTTTTGATGATAATCAAGATGTAATTTATACTGAAATGTTCATGTGTCCCAAGTGTGGAGCTAAAAAATGTTCTTATTATGAACTTCAAACGCGTTCTTCTGATGAGGCGATGACCTCGTTTATCACCTGTTCTGCTTGTGGTAATAAATGGAAAGAATAAACATACGTTTTCCTATATCTTTAGGTTTTTTATCTAAACAATAACTCTGTTGTAGCACATATTCATACACTTTCTACTGAATACGAAATCCAACGCAAAGAGAACAAGTATAGCATGAAGAATAGAATCGAGAGGTTTGATAAAGGTAAAGACACCGACCGAGTCCTTACCATAACCCGCAAGGAATGCATTCCATAGTAACTTCGTGATGAAACCTGATAGTATTATAAGAACGATGAAAAGGATTGTGATTGCGATTATATCGATAACAGAGAGTTTTTTTAATTCTTCTTTTTTCATAATATATATAATACATACATTTTTTTTCAAATTTAATTTCCTCTATAATAATTAAGTAGGTGGGATCCCCGGGTACCGAGCTCGA
>JGI24920J38491_100539_pt1 | contig 19466 bp, 20 predicted proteins | sample LinPFosmplate8_FD_38491 | JGI IMG/M metagenome (IMG submission 38491)
CGAATCTCGTTTCCCGCTCCAAATTCTAACTGTTTGCGTTGGCCTGTATGAACAGGTTTTTTTATTTTTAAGCTGAATTGGCTGGGTAGCAAAGCGGTTATGCAGGGGCCTGCAAAGCCTTATAGACCGGTTCGACTCCGGTCCCAGCCTCCATCATAAAAAAAGCTCGATGTAAATCGAGCTTTTTCCTTTAAATATTGCTACTTATATAATCATAATTATTGACACTCATTAAAAATAAGTGCTTGACACTTCTCACACTTACTACGATCAAGTCGATCAAAAATCATGTGGATTGCTTGTTCTTTTAACTCGAAAAAATTCTCACGGCCTATGTCATCAACAAAGTGAACTTTTTCCATAAATTCAAGCACAGAGGAGTTAACAGAAACAAAATACAAACTACCATTGAACTCCTTGAGTCGCTTGTTTTCTATTAATAAACCTTCCATACCAGCAAGATCAATAAAGTTGACACCACTAGCAACAATTAATATGTGATAAATTCTCTGGTTATCAACAATCTGATCAATTTGTTTTTGGATATGATTAATAGAGCCAAAGTAAATTGACATATCGATGCGAATTATTTTAAGTTGTGGGCACTGTACCAAAGGAGATTTCCTAATACTTTGCAATTTTCTTACCCCTTCACCTGGGGAACTTCCAAAGGCTAAGGTATGAATCTCTGGGGTGGAGGTTTTGGCTATAAAAAACATCAATGACAATAACACACCTAAATATATCGCAAACTCTAATTCAAACAATAAAGTAGATAAAAAGGTGGCACTAAATATAATGCTTTCAGATTTACTAAAAGCAAAGGTCTTTTTGATATTATTAAAATCAATAAGGTTGTAGGCAACTAGTAATATAACACCTGCCATTGCTGCCATTGGCAAATACGAGATTAAAGGTGCCACGAGTAGCACAATCAGCATTAAGATAAGTGCAGCTAATATTGCAGAAAGTGGCGTTTTTGCACCAGCTTCATAGTTAACACCAGTCCGGGTAAATGAACCTGAAGAAGCATAACTTGAGAAAAAACTGCCAACAATATTAGATGTCCCTTGCCCAATAAACTCCTGACTAGGATTAATTCTTTGATTAGTTTTTGAGGCAATAGATCGGCCAATTGAGGAAGCCTCAATAAGTCCCAAGAGCGCTATAGCAAATGCTTCAGGTGCAAGCGATTTTAATGAACTCAAAGAAAAATCAGGTGTTGATAGAGGCGGGAAATAAGTTGGTATGACCCCAATGGTTTCTATACTTTCGGTGAAGCTGCTTAAATAAAAAGCCAAGAAACCACCAACAAACATTCCAATCAATAAGTTGGGCAATTGAGGTTTGATAAGTCTAATGAGAATTGCACTTCCCAATGTGCTCAGTCCTACTATAAGTAAGTAAATATTAAGCTCTCCAGCACCTGAATATAGATTAACCCAGTTTTCAATAAAGCTTCCACCTCTAATTACATCTATGCCCAATATATAGGGTATCTGACTACTTGCAATCAACAGTGCTGCACCAGCAGTAAAACCAGTAACAACGTTATGAGAAACAAAATTGACCAACAAACCAAATTTAGCTAATCCAAAAACCAGTTGATAAACACCAGCCAAAAAAGTCAATGTGAGGACCATTGCAATAAACTCCTCACTGCCAGGAACAGCGTACTTACTTACCGCTGCAAATACCACAATTGAAATGGCAGTGGTAGGTCCAGAAATGAGATGGAAAGATGAGCCAAACAGTGCTGCAATAATAGGAACTACCATGGCAGTATAAAGACCATACTCTGGCGGCATACCGGCAATTGTCGCAAATGCCACACTTTGTGGCAAAACGATAATAGCACCCGTTAGTCCAGCAATAAAATCTGCTTTTATTGTCTCAATTGTGGTTAATCTAAACCAAACCAGAAACGGGAAAATTTTTTCTAACTTTCTCATAAATTACTATATTAAATAATGGGTGCTAAATTATAACGTAAGTCTGTTTTCAATCAAGATGAACCATGAACCAGAAAGGTAAGATTTGTATACCAATAATATTTCTTAAATACAAGCTAAAACTATATTTGTACTGCAATCATATAGACTGCAGTGCCAGCAATAATACTGAGTAATGCGTTTCTTTTGTATAGGTGAAAAACGACAGTCACTAATATCGCTATAAAAGTATAAACACCTTCAAATGAGAGATAGTTAACCCCTTTAAGCATGTATATAACAAGAATTGTCATCACCATTGGTGGTGTATTTTTTGCAATAAAATTAAGCAATACTCTTTCTTGACCACGACTAAAAAGCACGAAAGGAGTTAACCTTGTCGCGTAAGTTGCAACTGTCATCACTAGCATTACTAATAATAAATAGCTAATATCAGTCATTTTTCTTCGATTTGATAAATCTTAAAACAATTATCGTGGTTATTGATAAAACAATCGCCGCCAGAAGCATGTGTTGAAAAAACAATATCAACGCAATACAGGATGAGCCAAAAGCCACAACGAATGGTAATAGCTTCCTGACCTTTAGCCACTGCTCAATTAAAAGTACAGTAAAGAGCGCAGTTGCGGCAAAATCCATACCCTCGGTATTGAAATTAAGAGAACTACTTGCCAAAGCACCGATGGAACAACCGAGTACCCAGTAACTTTGAGAAAACAAAGTCATCAAAAAATAATAACGCTGCCTATTAAACTCCTTCGGAACAGTTATTGTTGTCATTAATGCATAAGTTTCATCGGTCAAACCAAAAATTAGATAGAACTTTCTTAAACCCCATGTACCAAAACTATTTAACAGTGCTAATCCGTAAAATAAATGACGTGAGTTAAGAAAAAAAGTAGAAATGGCGATTTCAAATAAACCTACACCTGCACCTAGCATACCCACTGCCATGAATTGCGCCGCACCAGCATAGACACAAATCCCCATCAAGGTTGCGAAATACCAAGGATAACCAAGCTCTTGGAACAAGATTCCAAAAGCAATACCTAGTGGCAGAAAACCAAAAAGAATTGGTAAGGTGGTTTTTATTACGCTACGAATCATTGGCGCAATTATAACTCTAGCTCACTTTGGATGTAATTAATAACTCATATATATGAGTTGAAGAAACCTAAAAAACAAACTATACTAAACCTAAATATATATTAACGAAACTATGTCTGAATTAGTCCCTCCACATGGAAATAAAAATCTGAAACCTCTTGCTTTGGAAGATGATGCCTTAACAACAGAATTAGAAAAAGCAAAATCTTTACCTAAAATAACTTGCTCTTCAAGAGAGTTTGGTGACGTAATTATGTTAGGTATTGGAGGGTTTACTCCTCTTGATGGCTTTATGACTAAACTAGATTGGCAAAGTGTATGTGGCAATATGACCACTTCAAACGGTATTTTCTGGCCAATCCCGATTACTTTATCTACTGACGATGAAGACATAAAAGAAGAAGATGAAGTGGCACTAGTTAACAGTAAAACTGATGAGATTATTGCCACCATGTTTGTCACTGAAAAATACACCATTGATAAAGAATACGAGTGTGAGATGGTTTATAAAACAACTGAAATGGAGCACCCGGGTGTTGTTATGGTTATGGAGCAAGGCAAGTACAATCTTGGTGGACCAATTAAAGTATTATCAGATGGTGGCTACCCAGAAAAATATGGTGACTTGTACATGACACCAACGGAAACTCGTGATTATTTTAAGGATAAAGGCTGGTCAACTATTGCGGCATTTCAAACTCGTAACCCCATGCACATGTCTCATGAATATTTGGTTAATATAGCACTTGAGACTTGTGACGGCGTAATGATTCACTCTACATTAGGTGAATTAAAACCAGGTGACATTCCAGCTGAGGTTCGCTCTGAAGCGATATCCACTTTAATTGATAATTACTTTGTAGAAAACACAGTATTACAATCTGGCTACCCATTGGATATGCGCTATGCTGGTCCACGTGAAGCCTTATTGCATGCACTATTTAGACAAAACTATGGCTGTTCCCACTTAATAGTTGGGCGTGACCATGCTGGTATTGGCGACTACTATGGTCCGTTTGATGCGCATAATATATTTGATGAGATTGGTGATGCATTATTAACTAAGCCACTCAAGCTCGACTGGTCATTCTGGTGTTATAAGTGTGCCGACATAACGAGTATGGATATTTGTCCGCATAGTAATGAAGATAGACTATTATTATCAGGTTCAAAATTGCGATATTTGCTTAGTGAAAACTTAGAGGTTCCTGAGAACTTTTCCCGTGTAGAAGTATTGACAATCCTTCGTAAATATTACGCCAGCATTAAAGATGATGAGAAAGTAAACGTGGAATTAAAAGGTCACTCAGCAAGGTAGTGCAATATGCATAATATAATAATTACTATATTCAATTCAAAATTCTGGTCTATTAATTGTAAGTTTTCTGGTTCTATAAATATAGATATTCAAAGACACTTATATTCTACAATTCTAGACTCAAATAAATGATCAATTTAGCGGTGGAAAACACACGATTCAATTAATGTCAAAAAATAAAATACTATGATTACCATCAATCCATTTTCCGAACTTTCTGAATTTATACCTTCCATTGCCATGCAAGTATATGTCATTGCGATGGTGGTCTTGGTTGCAGGAGGAACGATGCTTGATATGGCTCATAAGCAAAGCGCCAAGTTCTTCTTCAGAAATTCTGAAAAGGCAAAAAAGTCAGCTACTAATCCTGTTAGTTCTGGAGAAAAAGCCTCAATTGCCTTAAAAACTGTAGCTGAAGATGTCCTAACCTCTGCTGAATTCTGCAACACAAAACGAAGAATTGCACACCTTCTTACTATGTATGGTTTTGTAATATTTGTCACCACCACAGCTATTATGATTTTCTGCTATGCTTCAATAACAGCTATTACACCTTCTATTCTGCCACTATTGTGGCATATTGGTGCACTTATGCTGTGTGTTGGTGGTTATTGGTTTTGGTTTTTTATTCGTGTTGACGTCGCAGTGGAAGGAAATCCGTGGTATCGAGTGATACGTGCTGATCTTTTTATACTGTCACTTCTTGCCACTGCCACTTTTAGCCTAATATGGTCTTATTTTCAAACTTCAGATATACCTGGTTGGGACACCCTGTTTTTTGTTTTATTTGTTCTTTCCAGCACCGTGCTATTTGGAGGGGTGTTATGGTCTAAATTTGCACATATGTTTTTCAAGCCAGCAGCGGCTTTTCAGAAACGAGTAACACAAGCAGATGGCTCAAGGGAAAATTTACCAGCACCAGCCGATAGACCAGAACAATTTGGTTTGGGTATTAAACGTGAAACACCAAGACATTATTAATAACTTTTATAACTAATAAACAACGAGGAGAGAAAATAATATGCCAACTTTTGTATACATGACACGTTGTGACGGCTGTGGACACTGTGTTGATATCTGTCCGTCTGATATTATGCACATCGATAAAACTGTCAGACGAGCTGTGAATATTGAACCTAATATGTGTTGGGAATGCTATGCATGCGTGAAGGCTTGTCCACAAAATGCAATTGATGTTCGTGGATATGCTGATTTTGCTCCTCTTGGTCATAGCGTACGAGTACTTCGGGAGGAAGAGAAAGGCACAATATCTTGGAAGATTAAGTTCCGAGATGGACGAGAGAAAAATTTCCTTTCTCCAATTACCACTCAGCCATGGGGAAAAAATATTCCAAAACTTGGCGAGTTAGAGTTACCCGATAAGGACGCACTCAATTCACAATTACTTTGTTTTGAACCAGATGCACTGAACATTGATACAGGCCTACCAGTTTTAGATAAAGCACAATTAAAAGAAGGGGTGTATTACTAATGGGTAAGGTTAAAACAGTTTGGGAAGACTGCGATATTCTTGTAGTTGGTGGTGGTATGGCAGGCACCGGAGCTGCATATGAAGCCAGATATTGGGGTCGAGATATGAAGATTATTTGTGCTGAAAAAGCCAACATTGATCGCAGTGGTGCAGTAGCTCAAGGGCTTTATGCAATTAACTGTTATATGGGAATGCAGTGGGATGAAAATCAGCCAGAGGACCATGTACGTTATGCTCGTAACGACTTAATGGGGTTGATTCGTGAAGATCTTGCTTTTGATATGGCACGTCATGTGGATTCTGCTGTTCATAAGTTTGAAGAGTGGGGCCTTCCGATTATGCGAAATGAAAAAACTGGACATTACCAGCGTGAGGGTAAATGGCAAATAATGATCCATGGGGAGAGTTTCAAACCAATCGTTGCTGAGGCAGCTCGTAAATCTGCTGACAAAATATATAATCGAATTATGGTGACCCACCTCTTGATGGACGAAAGCAAAGAAAATCGAGTGGGTGGTGCGGTAGGCTTTAACTGTCGCACTGGTGCCTACCATGTCTTCCGTGCCAAGGCTGTTATTGTTGCTGCTGGTGGAGCTTCACATATTTTTAAACCCCGCTCTGTAGGTGAAGGTATGGGCAGAACTTGGTATGCACCTTGGAGTAGTGGTTCAGCCTATGCATTACCAATTGCTGTTGGTGCAAAAATGACTCAAATGGAAAACCGTATCGTTCTAACTAGATTCAAGGATGGTTATGGACCAGTTGGCGCCTACTTCCTTCATCTTAAGACTTACACTCAAAATACCTATGGAGAGGAATACGAATCAAAATGGTATGATCAAACCAAGGCAATGGTAGGAGAGTATATCGATCATACACCAACGCCAACATGTTTACGTAACCATGCTTTCATCGAGGAAGTTAAGGCCGGCAGAGGTCCAATTCATATGGTAACTATGGAAGCATTCCAAGACCCTCACCTAGAAGAAGTTGGATGGGAAAACTTCCTTGGAATGACTGTTGGGCAAGCTGTTGTTTGGGCTTCTCAAGACATTGATCCTAAATATGTAAACCCTGAACTGACTACATCTGAGCCTTATGTTATGGGCTCCCATGCCACCTGTTCTGGTGCTTGGGTAAGTGGTCCGGAAGATATTTCACCACCTGAATATTTTTGGGGATATAACCGAATGTTGACAGTTGATGGACTTTTTGGAGCAGGAGATACGGTTGGGGGTACCGCTCACAAATTTTCTTCTGGCTCCTTTACAGAAGGTCGAATTGCTGCAAAAGCTGCAGTCAAATATGTACTAGATCTGGGAGAGGAAAAAATAGAAGTCAACAACAAGCAGTGTGAAGACCTTAAAGAGATTATATACAAACCTTTGGAGAACTACACTGTGGGCCGTAATGAGATAACCGCGGGAACAGTCTCACCAAGCTATCTTTTGCCTATTCAGGGCCTACAACGTCTTGAAAAAATTATGGATGAATATGTTGGCGGTATTAGTGTGAATTATATGACGAACGGGAATATGCTCAAACGTGGAATAGAATTACTCGGTACACTTCAAGAAGATCTCGAACATATTGGAGCTGAAGATTTACACCAGCTTATGAGAGCATGGGAATTAAAACACCGTACCATTACTTCAGAGTGTGTGGCACAACACACACTATTTCGTGAGGAGACGCGTTGGCCGGGATACTACTATAGGGGTGACCACATGAAGTTGGATGATGATAATTGGCACTGCCTAACCGTTTCTCGCCGGGATCCTGAAACTGGCGAATGGACTATGGAAAAAGCACCGCTTTATCATATCGTTGATGAAAAAGAAGACGATAATTAAGTTTAAAATAATGGCTTCTTTTCAGTATTGTTATTTATTAGTGAGTACGTTAAATGAATCTTCTTGAGAAAACAGACGAAGAAATATTAGAGATTGCTGACCCCTTATGGGACGAACTTGTTGAATCCTCTAATAAACAGAATTACCTTGGCTTTATAAAGCACTTTTCTAAGGCAATGATGTTGGCAGCAAGTGATGTAGAAATTGGTAAACAGTGGGCAAGCAACGAAATGCTAACTAGCTTGACTAATGAAAGAGAGTTTTTTGGCTGCCTAAGAAGAAACAACCACGTAACAGTTCTTTACAAACAGACTAGCGATGTTGTTTCAGGGGAATTTTTAGGTCGCCTAGTGTTGGGTGTTGAAAATGATGAAATTAAAATCTTTGGTGCAACAATTTTCTAACATCTATAGATTAAAAAGTTTCAATAAGTTTCAATAAGTTTCATCTAATATAAAGTTACTAACCTACTCAATGATTTAAGTAGCTTGATTAATCAAAAATATGTGACTCTATATTCCAATCATTTTGGTTTGTAATAGTCAATGTCAGACACTTTGCTCCATCATAATTTCGAGTGTTACCTGCCGCTCCAGGATTGATCACCCAGGGTGTTTTCTTCTTATCTATTACCTGCTTATGAGTGTGACCATAAATAATAGCTTTTGCATCTGGGTATGCTCGTCTCAATGAATCATGACATGGTTTTTCGTGACCATGCTTATGTCCATGCTCAACAACAATCTTTCCTCCTGGCAGTTCCAGTACTTCTATATCCTCAAGGCTAGTCAAATGTGCATCATTGTTGCCTTTCACAGCGATAACGCTTTGTTTCGGGTTGAGCTTTTGTAAAACTTTTATATCGACTATATCACCTGCATGAAGTGCAAAATCGCATTTATTCATAAGTTCTGCAATTTGTGGGTGAACTGATCCGTGTGTATCAGAAAGAATACCTATTTTTATCATACTTACTTTAAGGACTTAAGCCTTAAACGTAACGCATTGAGTTTAATAAAACCTTCTGCATCTTTTTGATCATAGGCACCTTGATCATCTTCAAACGTTGCTATCTTCTCACTAAATAAACTATTGTCAGATTTACGACCGACAACAGACACATTTCCTTTGTAAAGCTTAACCCTAACAATACCACTAACATTTTCCTGACTAGCATCAATCGCTGCTTGCATCATCTCACGCTCTGGAGCAAACCAGAAGCCGTTATATACAAGCTTGGCATACTTTGGCATAAGTTCGTCCTTTAAGTGTGCCGCCTCTCGATCCAAAGTAAGAGATTCAATAGCACGATGAGCTTTCAACATAACCGTCCCTGCTGGAGTCTCATAACAGCCTCTAGATTTCATACCAACAAAGCGATTTTCAACGAGGTCTAGGCGACCCACACCATTAGCACCAGCACGACTATTTAAATCTTCCATCACTTTTGCTGGAGTTTTAGCTGCTCCGTTAATGGCAACGATGTCACCTTTTTTGTATGTGATTTCAACATACTCGGCCTTATCAGGAGCGTCCTCTGGTGACACTGTCCAGCGCCACATATCATCTTCAGCCTCCTGCCATGGATCCTCCAAAATATCACCTTCGTAAGAGATATGCAAAAGGTTAGCATCCATAGAATACGGTGACTTTTTGGATTGTTTTTGGTAATCGATTTCGATGTTATGCTCTTCAGCATACTTCATCAAACTTTCACGAGAAGTCAAATCCCACTCACGCCATGGTGCAATCACCTTAATATCAGCATTAATGGCATAGGCATTAAGTTCAAATCTAACTTGGTCGTTGCCTTTGCCGGTAGCGCCATGGGAGATAGCATCGGCACCAACTTTCTTGGCAATCTCAACCAACCGCTTTGAAATGAGGGGTCGAGCAATAGATGTCCCTAATAAATACTCACCTTCGTAAACCGCATTAGCGCGGAACATTGGAAAAACAAAGTCACGCGCAAACTCTTCACGCAAATCCTCGATATAAATTTCCTTGATACCCATCGCCTCAGCTTTAGCACGAGCTGGTTCAACCTCTTCACCCTGTCCGATATCAGCGGTAAATGTTACAACTTCGCAATTGTAAGTTTCTTGTAGCCATTTTGCGATAATACTAGTGTCCAATCCACCCGAGTAGGCCAATACAACTTTATTCATTCTTTATCCACGTAATTAAATACTTTCTCGTAAAGTACACTGCCATCGGTAGTAAGTACTTCTACTCTCCATTCACCTATCCAAGTATGCCACAAGTTTTTTGATGACCATACACGCCATCGCGGGCCATTAATATTAAAACTAACATCAGCCATGACTCTACCTTGGTAAATCCAACGATGAGTAATACGCCCACCACTGAGGTTACGGATATTGGTAAAAAAGTAGATTTTACCCAAAGAATTATCGCCCTCTTCAACAATATTAATTGGTACTCTGTCCTCAATATCTAAAGCAAAAACCGCATTAGATATATTTTCATGTGGCCATTCATCAGATAAAACAGTTAGTGAAAGAAATAATCCACAAATTAATATGATGATTTTATTCATTTAATCCACCCAAGTTATCACATGCTCAAACAATTGATCTTTTGAAACTTTATTACCCCTATAAGTACGACCTCGCACTGAAATGCCAGCCAAATGAACACTATTTCTATCACCACTAATTAAGTGGTGCCAATCTTGTAAATCTTTACCTTCGTATATTAATCGATATGCACAGGTGCTGGGCAACCAATTAAATGTTTCTCCCCAATTGGGCTTAATAATTAAACAATCAGGCACATAACTTTGACGATCTTCATAGTGTTGACAAGCACTATCTTCTTCATCCAAGCAATGACAAGCAACATCTGTAAAGTAAATATCACCAGAATCTTTATTTTTTAGCTTAAACAAACAGCAGCGCCCACAGCCATCACAGAGTGATTCCCATTCATCAGTAGTCATTTGTGATAACGTCTTAGATTGCCAGAAAGGCTTTTCTTGAGCTTTCAATGTCTGCTATGTAAATTATTATTTAACACTGAAAACTAATTATAAACCTATTGCGGCAAATAATCTCTCAATTCCAATAGCAACACCAGAGTAGGAAGGTGCCCCCTCTTTCACTTAGGCGCATAAATTAACCTAAGCGCGACCTGAGTACTCGTTGGTACGAGTATCAACTTTAACTTTGTCTCCAATACTGATGAATAAAGGAACCTGAACAACAACACCTGTACTCAACGTTGCTGGTTTACCTCCAGTTCCTGCGGTATCTCCTTTAAGACCTGGGTCGGTATCAGCCACCTCCAAAATTACATGATTTGGGGGTATTACAGAAATTGGATTATTGTTCCATAGAGTCACAATACAGTTGTCCTGTTCAACTAAGTAATTAATTACACTCCCCAAAGCCGTCTCTCCCAAGCCAAACTGATCAAAAGAAGAGGGATCCATAAAATACCAACTTTCACCATCATTGTATAAGTATTGCATCTCCAACTCCATCACGTCAGCACCATCAAGAGACTCACCAGATTTAAAAGTTTTTTCTAGAGTCTTTCCAGTAATCAGGTCCTTAAACTTTACTCGATAAAATGCCTTCCCTTTACCAGGCTTGAAGAATTCATTATTAATAATTGAACAAGGATTGCCATCGAGCATTAATTTCAAACCATTTTTAAACTGACTCGTACTGTAATTCACATTATTTGATCCAATTTGACTTGATACACTTCCTGGTTTTTTTCCCATCTCAATTACCTAACTATGTGAAATAAAAAAATTGAATTTCATAATCCAAACAATTAAGTCAATAGAACTAAGGCGTCATTACAAAAATGATAAAATGCTTCCCCACATATTTTAACCTTTATTTTCCTTAGATTATATGCACATCCACGAATATCAAGCTAAAGCATTGTTCAAACAAAATGGCATTAAAGTTCCAGATTTAGAAGTTATTTCTAATAGCAATGAAACACAATCTGCATGCAAAAAACTTGGTGGCAACGTCTGGGTGGTGAAGGCTCAAGTTCATGCAGGTGGTCGAGGTAAAGGTGGAGGCATTATTGTTTGCAATAATATCGAAGATGCAGAGCAAGCTAGCCAAAAACTATTAGGAAAAAAACTAGTAACTCCGCAAACTGATGAAGATGGACAACCCATCAATCAAGTTATTATTGAAGCGGGTCAAGATATATTTAAAGAATTATACTTAGGCTTATTAGTTGATCGTTCAACAGAAAGAATTACAATCCTAGCTTCTACTGAAGGAGGTATGGATATTGAACAAGTTGCCTCTGAATCACCAGAAAAAATTATTAAACATGCAATCGATCCTTTGGGCAACTTGTCAATAAAAGAATGTCAAAGTATTGCCAAAAAACTCAATTTAAATTCGGTACTGTGGGAACAATTTACAAAAACTTTAATCGGGCTTTACTCCATCTTTACTAATAATGATGGCAATCTTATTGAAATCAACCCATTAATCATCAGCAAACAAAATGAAATTATTGCGCTTGATGGCAAAATTGATTTTGATGACAACGCACTCTATCGTAACGAAGACATCATTAACCTAAGAGATTTTGAACAGGAAGATGAAAAAGAAAGAATCGCAAGTGAATATCAACTCAATTACATTTCCCTAGATGGAACAGTCGGTTGTATGGTCAATGGCGCTGGATTGGCTATGGCTACAATGGACCTAATTGAATATCATGGTGGCTCTCCTGCCAACTTTTTGGATGTCGGTGGCGGCACAACAGCTGAAAGAGTCGCAAAGGCATTTGAAATTATTCAGAGCGGTCAAAATGTGAAAGCAATTTTGGTCAATATTTTTGGTGGCATTGTTCGCTGTGACTTAATTGCAGAGGGAATTCTGCAAGCAATAGAAAAGGTAGGTCTAACTTTACCAATTGTTGTTAGACTTGAGGGAACAAATGCTCCTCAAGGTCTCAAAATTTTAAATGACAGTAACTTTAACATTATGACTGAAGCTGATTTAACGCAGGCAGCCAAACAAGTTGTGGAGATGGCAAAATGAGTGTACTGATTAACAAACAAACTAAAGTTATTTGTCAAGGATTCACTGGTAAACAAGGTACATTTCATTCTCAACAATCAATTACATATGGCACTCAATTAGTCGGTGGAGTAACTCCTGGAAAAGGCGGTCAGACTCACCTAGATAGACCTGTTTTTAATTCAGTCAAGGAAGCTATGACTGCAGTTGGTGCTAACGCCTCAATGATCTACGTACCACCCAGATTTGCATTTGCATCGATTGTTGAAGCTATCGAAGCAGAAATGCCTGTTATTGCTTGTATTACTGAAGGTATTCCAGTTCAAGATATGATTAAAATCAAGGCCATAATTAAAGGCAGTAAATCAAGATTGATTGGTCCCAATTGTCCTGGTGTAATAACTCCAGACGAGTGTAAACTTGGCATTATGCCTGGCAATATTCATCAGAGGGGGAGTGTTGGCATTGTCTCACGCTCAGGAACACTGACTTATGAGGCTGTCCATCAAACCACTCTTGCCGGATTAGGTCAAAGTACTTGTATCGGTATCGGCGGCGACCCTGTGCAAGGGATGAATTTCATAGATTGTCTTGAGTTGTTTGAACACGATAAAGAAACTCAATCGGTTGTAATGGTAGGAGAAATTGGCGGAAGTGCAGAAGAAGAGGCTGCAGAGTATATTTCATCGAACATTACTAAACCAGTTATTTCCTACATTGCAGGACTGACAGCTCCAAAAGGGAAAAGAATGGGGCATGCAGGTGCAGTCATAAGTGGTGGAAGTGGTGGTGCTAAAAACAAAATTAAAACTTTGGAAAATGCTGGTGTAAGCATTTCACCGACTCCAGCAATGATTGGCGAAACCCTGCTTGAAACTATAGCAAATTAGAACCTATCTTTAGGAAAATATATGATTATTAATGACATTAACGTTCCACAAATTGATGATTAAAATTCGAAATAGTAGATTTGCAGTTTCAATGATTTTTGCTATTAATGGTGCTTTATTTGGAACTTGGGCATCACGTATTCCTGCAATTTCAAATATTCATGATTTATCGCCAGCCTCTTTAGGATTATTAATTTTCTTAGCAGGTTTATCAGCTGTTGTTGCATTCTCTATTTTTGGAAGAGCAGCTGATCATTATGGTGCAGCATTTGTAACCAAGCTTGCAAGTAGTATATTTCTTCCACTAACCCTTATCTTCATCGCTTATGCAAATTCAATCTGGATGCTTATTGCTGCAATAATATTCTTTGGAGGAATTCATGGAGGAATTGACGTTGCCATGAATGCCTGGGCAGCGGAAGTAGAACGTAAAAATGAGCGGCCTTTAATGTCATCCTTTCATGCAATGTGGAGTCTTGGATCTGGAATTGGAGCTGGCTCTGGAGTTTTATTAGCGACCTATAATCTTGGCGTAAAGACACATTTTACAATCAGCTCAATTGTAATTTTTTTGGTTGCACTTAGTATTTTGACAATTCCTTTTCAATCTGAGAAAAGACAAAGAGATAAAAATGTTCCATTTATTTCAATACCTAGAGGACCTTTGCTTGCCGTAGCCTTTATAACATTTTTTGCTTCATTGGGTGAAGGCGCTATAGCAGACTGGAGCGCAATTTTTCTTATTAGCGTTGCCAGCATTGATGAAGGTAGTGCTGCTCTAGGTTATACTGCTTTTGCTATTTGTATGTTTACGATGAGATTGATGGGTGACAAAATTGTATCTGTCATCGGACCTTCGAAGACAGCCCGATACTCTGGATTAGTTGCTATGATAGGATCCATAATTTTAGTTACATTTGGATCTCTTCTTGCATTAGTGATTGGTTGTGGTTTAATAGGGTTAGGTATCGCAGTCATCATACCGTTAGCTTTTTCTCGTGCAGCAAATGACAAAAATATACCTCAAGGCACAGCAATAGCGAGCATCGCAACTCTGGGGTATGGTGGAATGCTTATAGGTCCGTTATTTATTGGGTTTATTGCACAGGCTACATCAATCAAAACCAGTTTCTTAATTTTTCCAATATTGGCATTCCTAATCTTCGCCCTCTCAAAACATCTCTCATTAAAGTCTCTATAGCTTTTTTTCTAGCAACATTGTATCCCCATAACTAAAAAAACGATATTTTTCTTCGATAGCGTACTGGTATACCTGAAACATTTTCTCGACACCAATAAAAGCGCTTACCAACATCAGCAAAGAAGATTTTGGCAAATGAAAATTAGTAATCATAGCATCTACCAAACGAAATTCAAATCCGGGATAAATAAATATATCCGTATCCCCTTTTGCACTGGAAAGTTCCCCTTGAAGTGCAATTGACTCAAGTGTTCTAACAACAGTTGTGCCCACAGCGACAATTCGACCACCATTTGCTTTTGTGGTGAATATTTTATCAACAGTTTCCTGACAAACTTCAAAGTACTCACTGTGCATTTGATGATCTTTAATATCTTCAACTTTCACTGGTTGAAAAGTCCCCACACCGACGTGAAGTGTCACAAATGCGTGGTCAACCCCACAGCTATTTAGGTTAGAAAGTAATGGTTTATCAAAATGAAGTCCTGCTGTTGGAGCAGCAATAGCTCCAACATTTTTTGCATAAACTGTTTGATAACGGACTGAGTCTTCTTTTCTGTCAATTCGCTCAATATAAGGAGGTAGAGGAACATGCCCAATTTCATTAAGCAAAGTTAGGATAGCGTTTCTACCAAAGCTTAATTTATAAAGTCCAGAAGCTTTATCAAATACCTTCACCTGTTTGCCATTTTCTAGCACTATATAACTGCCAATCTTTGGAGCCCTGCTTGCTTTAATCATTACCAAGGCTTCAAAGTCATTAATCAGTCGTTCGACTAGTATTTCAACCTTTCCACCAGACTCTTTGCGTCCAAACAGTCTTGCAGGAATTACCTTAGTGTCATTAAGAATTAATAAATCTTTGGGCTTGAGAAATTCACCTAATTGAGAAAATGTTGCATTAATAAAATCATCTTGAACAACTAATAAACGCGAATCGGTTCTCTTTTCACTAGGGTATTGAGCAATTAATGCATTAGGTAAATCAAAATCAAAATCACTTAATTTCATACTTGTCGAAGTAATCTAGTATTTGATAAGCGGCAGTTACAATAGCACGTGGAGTAATAGTGGCTCCAGTAAATTGATCAAAGAAACCACCGTCTCTCTTAACTTTCCATTTGGATTTTTCAGGTTGGTTCAATGAAAGTCCCGTAAAACTCTTAATCCAATCTGATTTGCGAGTTTCTATTTTGTCACCTAGACCTGGTGTTTCTTTATGGTTAATTACTCGAACTCCCAACAATTCTCCTGTAACACTAATCCCAGTTAGAAGTCTGATATTACCGTTATAGCCATTGGGATAGGTATGTTCAACAAGGTGTGCAAAAACTTTATTATTATTTTTCGCAGGGAATATTGTGACTGTCTGTTCTATTCCATGAAGGTTAATATTCCGAACAAAGCTTTCACTCAGAATTGGATTATCATACTCAGTGACAATTTCATTAAGACGCTTAATGAGTAATTGCTGCTCATTTATTTCAATTCTATCTTTGGTATTTTTTTCAGCAAGACTAACAATAAATACACAAGCGAGAGTAAAAATAAGCATCAGTAAGCCTGACTTTATAATGGTTGAGTTCTTCATTTTCCAAACACTTTAGGTTGCGTATAAAAATCAATCAAAGGAACAGTGATATTTAACAAAAGTACTGCAAAAGCAACTGCATCTGGATAGCCACCAAACACCCTTATTATGACAATCAAGATGCCAATTAAAAAGCCATAAATTAATCTACCTGACGGTGTTGTACTAGCAGATACTGGATCCGTGGCAATGAAAAATGCTGCCAACATCGTTGCCCCATTGACAAGATGAAAGAGTGATGAAGTAAACTGACCAGAGTCTACTAGGTATAGGGCTGTTGACATCACTACTACACCCGACAGCAATGAAACTGGGATCTGCCAATAAATTATTCTACGTAAAAGTAGGTAAATACCTCCTAACAAAAAGCCAATATTAATCCATAGTTGGCTAATGGAATTTAACTCGAGCTCTTGTATTGAAATACCCATTGTTAATTGTGTTTTCAAATGATCTAAACTCGTTGCTCCTGTTAAACCATCGATGTTAGACAAACCAAATATCACATCAACAGCTTGACCCATGGATAAGTAGTCAGCTGGCCATTGAGTCATTTGCATTGGGTAAGAGATTAGTAAAAATGCATAGCCAAGCATTGCTGGATTAAAAGGATTATTGCCCAAACCTCCAAAGATCTGTTTGCCAAAAATAACTGCAAATGAAACACCCAATACTATGATCCACCAGGGTGCAATACTAGGAATAGATATGGCAAGCAAAATAGCTGTTAAAACGACAGACCCATCAATAATTGCAGGCTTAATTTCTGAACCACGTAATCTTAAGAAGAGTGCCTCAGTAATAAGACCTGTAATGCAAGCTAAAAAAATCTGGATAAAAACTGAAAAACCAAAAAAATATACTTGTGCACCAACACCTAATGCGAGAGCATAACTAACTTGACGCATGATTTGATTGGTATTGAGTAACTTAACCGTCATCTTGAGACCCTTGAGCTGATTTAGCAGTTTCAACACGCTCCAAGGCAGCTTCAATTGCTGCCTTCTGTGCTTTATCTTTGGCCATTTTTTCTTTCAAGACTATTTTCTTAGCTTCCATCATCTCAGCTCTTTCGCGTTTGTTCCTCTCTAGACGCAACTCGCGAAATTCGAATCGCTCTCTAGCGTTCTCAGTCTGTTGCTTTTCTTTAACTTGTTGTTTATATAGTGCTTTAGAGTATTGATAATAATTCACTAAAGGAATTTGACTTGGACAGACATAAGAACAACAATTGCACTCGATACAATCTAGAAGATTATATTCAACTGCTTTATCAATATTTTTACTCTTAGAATACCAGTAGAGCTGTTGAGGTAGTAAATCGACTGGACAAACTGTATTACATAATCCACATCTTATACATTCTTTTGTTGGTTTACTCTCCTCTAATTGATCAATAAAAACACAATTGGTATTTTTAGACACAGAATAATTGGTACTATCAAGTTCAATTCCCATCATCAAACCATTCATACTAATTTTATGACTTCCTTCTTTAATATCAACAAAACTAAACAAGTAGTCGTAACTTGCCCCAAGCCTAACTTGCAAATTTTTTGACTCTTTTACAGCACTACCTGCTACAGTCACTGCACGGGAAATTAAAGGTCTATTCTCAACTACAGCATCAAACATTGCAACTACAGTACCTACATTCTGGCAAAGAACACCGACGTCAGATGCAAATTTACCTATAGGAACCTCAATCCCCAAAAGATATTTAAGTAGTAATTTTTCGGCTCCTGAAGTGTATTTAGTTGGCATCACTTCAATAGTGATGTTTTCATTATTACAAAACTTATTAAGTGCTGCGATGGCATCCTGTTTATCATCTTCGATAGCAATAATTGCACGTTCAGCTTTGCAAATGTGGAGTAAGACTTCAATGCCTCTAATTACTTTAGTAGGGTATGCCTCCATTAATGCTGCGTCACAGGTAATACCAGGTTCACATTCAGTTGCATTCACAATCAAGGTATGACAACCTTCTGCCAACCTCACTTTAGTATGTGTAGGAAAGCCGGCACCACCCATCCCTACAATCCCAGAAACGCGTATTTTGTTATAGATTGTATTAGCTGTACAAGTCTCGTAACGCTCAGTGCAACCAATACTGGTGTCAACCCACTCATCCTTGCCATCAGATTCAATAGTCACACAAAGCCCTTTGATTCCTGACTTGTGAGCGTAAACATGCTCGTCAATGGCCACAACAGTACCTGAAATAGAAGCATGGACAGGGGCACAACGTTGGTCATCTATTGTAGCAATAATTTGACCCGTTAAAACGCGCTCACCGACACTAACGATTGGTATCGCTTGATTTCCAATGCGCTGCTGCATAGGTAAAATTACTTTGTCTGGCAGAGGTATGCGAATTAAGTCGATTTCATTAACTGGATATGGGTTATCCAATTTCAAGCCGCCTTTATATTTAAACTTAAGCATGAGCTAACTCCGAAATATCTGGCACATAAGTTCTAATGGTGGGCTTAATTTCAACCATATCAATACAATCTACAGGGCAAACAGGTAAACATAAATCACAGCCAGTACACTCTTCAGCGATAACAGTTGTCATCACCTTCGAGGAGCCCACAAAAGCATCAACTGGACAAGCTTGAATACATAAAGTACAGCCAATACAAACCTTTTCATCAACCACAGCAACTCGCTTTGGTTTGGTTTCTCCGTGCTCTTGATTTAAAGGCAAAGTATCAATACTTAAAAGCTCTGCAAGAGCGTCGACACCCTCCTGACCACCTGGTGGGCACTGATTAATTGCTACCTCACCACTAGCTATTGCTTCTGCATAAGGACGACAACCTGGAAAGTCACATTGGCCACATTGCGTTTGTGGCAAGATTGCATCAATTTGGTCAACCAAAGGGTTGCCTTTTACTTTGTATCTTATCGCAGCATAACCTAAGCCTAAACCCAATAATAGTGCCAATAGAGAAAGAGTTGAAATTGCATCTAACATTACACTAATCCAATAAAGCCCATAAAGTGGGATCCCCGGGTACCGAGCTCGA
>JGI24920J38491_100488_pt1 | contig 19343 bp, 14 predicted proteins | sample LinPFosmplate8_FD_38491 | JGI IMG/M metagenome (IMG submission 38491)
AATTGGTAGACGCGCTAGCTTGAGGGGTTAGTGGGAATTTTCCCGTGGAAGTTCGAATCTTCTCGTGCGCACTTTAGCTTTTTTTAAAATGTCCAATTTCTATGATCTATAAATATTAAGTTAGTACATGGGGAAAAAAATAATTATTATTGGCTCTGGGTTCTCCTCTCTCGCTGCTGCATCTTACCTAGCTCAAGCAGGCAATGAAGTCTCCATTTTTGAGAAAAATAATAATATAGGTGGTCGTGCAGGACAATTAAAAAAAGAGGGCTTTACTTTTGATATTGGTCCATCTTGGTATTGGATGCCAGATGTTTTTGATCGCTTTTTTACAGACTTTGGGAAAAAAACTTCAGATTTCTATAAAATTGATAAGCTAGACCCTGCTTATCGAATTTTTTTTGAGGATGAATTTATGACTATCGGAGACTCCATGGAAAAAATCTGTTCCGAATTTGAACGTATTGAAAAAGGAAGTGGAACTAAACTTAAAAAATTTATTGGAAAAGCCCAAGACAACTACGGAATCGCCGTTGATAAAATACTTTATAATGCCCCGGGAGTCTCCCCTAAAGAACTAGTTACCAAAGATACAATTCTAAAAATTGACCAGTTTTTTAAAACTATAAGTCAAGAAGTCAGAAAAAACTTTAAGAATCCAAAACTTATATCTACACTAGAGTTTCCATCTTTATTCCTAGGAGCAAAACCAAGTAAAACACCTTCGTTTTTTAGTTTCATGAATTTTGCGGATTTTGGGTTGGGAACATGGCATCCGAGAGGGGGTATGTATGAAATTATCAAAGGGATTGAATCATTGGCAACAGAATTAGGAGTTAAAATATACACCAACTGCGCTATCAACAAAATAGTTGTTGAAAACAATGCTGTGTTGGGAGTGGAAACCAAAGGCGATTTAATCAAATCAGATATTGTAATCAGCGGCGCAGATTATCATCATTCTGAGACACTTTTAGACATTAAATACCGCCAATATTCAGAAACATATTGGGGCAAAAAAGTCTTTGCTCCTTCCTCATTACTTTTCTACATTGGAGTAAATAAAAAATTAAAAAATATTGAGCACCACAACTTATTTTTTGATGCTGATTTTGAAAAGCACGCTGAAGAAATTTATGATAAACCCAAGTGGCCAAGTCATCCACTATTTTATGTGAATATTCCCTCAAAAACAGACCCGTCTATGGCTCCTGAGGATTGTGATGCATTATTTATTTTAATTCCTATTGCTCCAGGGTTGGAGGATAACGATAAACATAGAAATTATTACTTAGAACATGTTCTTAAAAGATTTGAAGAAAAAACAGAACAATCGATTCAAAATAATATTATATTTAAAGAATCATTTTGTGTTAAAGATTTCAAGTCAGAATATAATTCGTACAAAGGAAATGCATACGGTATGGCAATGACATTATTGCAAACTGCCTTTTTAAGACCTAAATTAAAAAGTAGTAAAGTAAAAAATTTGTACTTTACGGGCCAATTAACTGTCCCTGGACCTGGGGTCCCTCCCTCCCTAATCTCAGGAAAATTAACCGCCGAGCTAATTCAAAAAGTTTTGTAACCCACTTATTTTTATTTAAAAATATTATGAAATCTATTTTTGACATCGTTTCTAATGACTGTAGTAAAATTGTTACCAAGACTTACAGTACCTCTTTTTCGATGGCAACTAAAATGTTGTCGGGCTCAATACGCCAAGATATTTATAATATATATGGTTTTGTTAGATTGGCTGATGAAATTGTGGACTCTTTCCATGATTACCCCAAAGAAAAACTATTCATAAAATTTGAAAAAGATTTAAAAACAGCTCTTCAAAATAAAATTAGCCTAAACCCAATATTAAATGCTTTCCAATCTACTTATCACAATTGTAATATAGACATTAAGCTTGTTGATGCTTTCATGAATTCAATGCGGCAAGATTTATATAAATCGTCTTACAAAACAGAACAAGAATACAAAAATTATATTTATGGCTCAGCAGATGTAGTAGGATTAATGTGCTTAAAAGTTTTTGTTGGTGGAAATCAAGAAAAATATGACTCACTTAAAGGATTTGCGATGTCACTTGGCTCTGCTTTTCAAAAAGTCAATTTTCTCAGAGATTTAAAAGCTGATTTTGATGGTCTAAATAGAACTTATTTTCCGAATACAGATCTTGAGAATCTTAATGAAAAGGCTAAACAACAAATAATTAATGATATTGAAAATGATTTTTCAGAAGGAATTAAGGGTATAAAATTATTACCGCTAGATGCTAAATTTGGTGTTTTTATGGCTTACCGCTATTATAGACAATTACTCAAAAAACTAAAAAAAACTCCAGCACTTGAAATAAAAAACACTCGTATTAGAGTACCCAATTACAAAAAAATTGAATTACTAACTCGTAGCTATGTTAAATATCGCCTTAACTTATTATAACATGATCATTAAAGCATTACTTTGGATTGCCGTATTTTCATCAACTTTTTTAATAATGGAGTTCATGGCTTGGTTTACACATAAGTATATTATGCACGGCTTTTTGTGGAACTTACACAAAGATCACCATCATAAAGATCATGATAGCTGGTTCGAACGTAACGATGCCTTTTTTATCTTTTATGCTGTAGTTAGTATGACTTGCTTTTACTTTTGGAGTTATGAAGGTATTTGGACAGCACTTCCTATAGGATTTGGAATTATGGCCTATGGAGCTACTTATTTTATAGTTCATGATATTTTTATCCATCAACGCTTTAAAATATTTCGTAAAGCTAATAATTGGTATGCTAAAGGAGTTAGAAGAGCTCACAAAATACATCACAAACATTTAGGTAAAAAAGACGGTGAATGCTTTGGGATGTTATTTGTCCCTTTTAAATATTTCAAAAGATAAGTTGATGAGTAATCTTTACTTATGGCTTAATCTTAGTTCAGCTGCCATTCCATTTTTTTATAGTTTTCATCCCAGATTAAAGCTACACAAAAAATTTCATTTGGTTTTTTTATCACTTATAATAACAATGGGGGTTTTTATTCCATGGGATATCATTTTTACAATAAATGAAATATGGGGATTTAATCCTGATTATTTAAAAGGTGTTAAAATTTTAAGCTTACCATTAGAAGAATGGTTGTTTTTTATTTGTATTCCTTTTGCATGTATGTTTACACACTATGTATTACTTCTATATTTTCCTAATATGAAGCTAAAAGCTTTAAAAACTAAGTATATTTCATTTGGATATATTTCAATTTTGTTTTGCTTGATATTATTTAATTACGATAAGTGGTATACCTTAGTTAACTTTAGCGTAGCAATTGCTCTAACAATTATAGCATTAAGATACAATTCTAAATTATTACAATACTTTTTCTTGACTTTTTTGGTAATGCTAGTTCCTTTTTTTGTTGTTAATGGGATTCTCACAGGAAGTTGGATTGAAAATCAAATAGTATGGTATAATAATGCAGAAAATCTAGGTATTAGATTTGGAACTATACCTGTTGAGGACAGTGTATATGCTTATTCAATGATTCTTATGAATCTACTATTATTTGAATATTTTTCCACAAAATTTGCAAAATAAAAAAAGGGCTTTTTTAAAAAGTTACTATTTTCAAAATGTGAAGAATACTTTTTCAGTAACTAATATTTCTTAACTCAACAACAATTTCATTTTTTCGATTGAAAACTTCGTATGGAGCATTGTAGCCTAGAAATAAAAACTGATTTGTGTGCGGAAAGCCTTTTTTATTTAGTGCTGAAATTAATTTTAACTTATATTTTTCTATTTTTTTTTCATTTGCCCAACCACCAAAAGTGATAGCTGCAACCATTTTTTCTGGAAGCTCTTGAAATTTTATCTTGGAATTATTAGGAGTAGGGAGATCTTCTTTTTTAAATTTTTTAGGAATCATAAATAACATATAAGACGAATCTTGTAAAGACATAGTTACAGGTGAGGTCATTGCGATCTTTTCGTTTCTATCATTTGCACCAAAAATATATCCTGCTAAAATGGAAAAACCTTTAGAGGAGGCCTCTTCGAAATTATTTGTTGGAAGTTTTGTAGTCGAAAATAGTGCTTTTTGATAAGTTCTTATTTCAATATCATCGAACTTGTTTTCCACATGGTATTTATGCGTTTCAATAGCATATTGACTTTTTAAAGCAAACAGTTGTACAGCAACAAATCCTAATAAGAATACAAGAATTAAAATTAATAAAATCTGCCTCATAATTTTCAATTAAAAATAGTTCAATAAGATAGTAAGTGACCTGGTTTAGAAGTCATTTTTTTAATTGGTGGTGCAAATTGGGTAAGTTTTATTCCTTTAATTGCTGCTTTATATTCTTCAATATCAGGAGTTCTTCCAAGTATAGCAGAAAGAACAACAACTGGAGTAGAAGCCAATAATGATTCTCCTTTTTTACGATTAGAATCTTTAACCACTCTGCCTTGAAAAAGACGAGTAGATGTAGCCATAACGCTATCCCCTTTTTCAGCTTTTTCTTGATTACCCATGCAAAGATTGCAACCTGGCCGTTCAAGGTATAAAATGTTATCATATTCGGTTCTGGCTACTCCTTTAGGAGCTAAATCATCAAATTCAAATCCAGAATATTTCTGAAGAATTTCCCAATCACCTTCTTCTTTCAGTTCATCTATAATATTATAAGTAGGAGCTGTTACTACCAGTGGAGCTTTGAATTTAACCACTCCTGAGGATTCTTCCAGATTTTTTAGCATTTTAGCAACAATCTTAATGTCACCTTTATGAACCATACAAGACCCTACAAACCCTAAATCAATATTTTTATTACCCTTATAGAAGGATAGTTCGCGAATCGTATCATGAGTGTAACGTTTAGAAACATCTTCATTATGAACATCTGGATCTGCAATCATTGGCTCATCAATAATATCTAAATCAACTACAAATTCTGCATAATAATTAGCATTTTCATCTGGCGTAAGTGGTGGTTTTTGACCTGAAATAATTTGATCTATTCTCTTGTTTGCTCTATTTATAAGACCCTGTAAAACTCCAGCATCATTATCCATACCCTTGTCAATCATTATTTGAATCCTTCCTTTAGCAATATTAAGTGATTCAATAAGCGTATTGTCCTGAGAAATACAAATAGAAGCCTTTGCCTTCATTTCAGCGGTCCAGTCTGTAAATGTAAAGGCTTGATCTGCTAAAAGAGTTCCTATATGAACTTCAATGATTCTTCCTTGAAAAACATTTTCTCCATTGAATTTTTTGAGCATCTGGCTTTGAGTAGCATGTACAACATCACGAAAATCCATATGGTCTTTCATTTTTCCTTTAAAAGTAACTTTTACGGATTCAGGAATTGGCATCGAAGCTTCGCCTGTGGCAAGAGCTAACGCTACAGTCCCTGAATCTGCTCCGAAAGCCACTCCCTTAGACATTCGTGTATGAGAATCACCTCCAATAATAATAGCCCAATCATCAACCGTAATATCATTTAATACTTTGTGAATAACGTCTGTCATCGCATGGTATTTCTTATCGGGATGACGAGCAGTGATCAGTCCAAAACTGTTCATAAAACTCATAAGTCTTGGGATATTTTCTTGAGACTTTAAATCCCAGACAGATGCGGTATGACATCCCGATTGATAACCAGCGTCAATAATAGGAGATATCACAGTAGCAGCCATCATTTCTAATTCTTGAGATGTCATTAAACCTGTTGTGTCCTGAGACCCAACAATATTAACTTCCACACGAACATAAGAACCTGCATGTAAAGTTGCACCTGAAGTACCAACAGCATTTTTGTTAAAAATTTTCTCAACAGCTGTTAGACCTTGATTTTTAATTGAAACTTCTTTTGATTTTGCAAAAACAGGAGTTATGTTCTTACCTAGAGCTTTTGCAGCAAAGGATTGTAGTTTTTTACCAAAAACAATTGCATAAGATCCTCCGGCTTTCATGAATTCTATCTTTTGAGGAGTGAATGCTGAAGAAACATCCATTAATTCATTATTACCATTAAAAAGTTTTTTTGTTTTTGTATTAATAGTTAGAACAGTCCCTGTGTCAACAGAGTAAACTTTCTCTAGGACAGGTTCATCATTTTCATCAAGTACTAGATTGCCTTCAGCATTGTACTTTTTCTTCCAATTTTTTAAATCCAGTCCTATACCGCCTGTAACACCAACTGTTGTAAGAAAAATGGGAGATATACCATTGGTACCAGCTACGACTGGGGCAATATTAATAAATGGTATATACTTACTTGCTTTTTCACCAATCCAAAGTGCAACATTATTAACACCAGACATTCTTGAAGATCCAACTCCCATAGTGCCTTTCTCAGCAATTAACATTACTCTTTTGTTAGGGTGTTTTTGTTGTAATTCTATTAGTGCTTTTTGTTGATCTTTATTATGCTCGAACATACATTTACCATGTAATTGTCTATCTGATCTTGAATGTGCATCTCCTCCAGGTGACAACAAGTCTGTTGAGATGTCACCAATACCTGCTACAAATGTGACAAGATTAATTTCTTCTGGAAGATCAGGAAGTTTAGTGAAGAATTCAGCTTTAGAATAACTTTCAATAATTTGTTTAGCAATAGTGTTTCCTTTCTTGAAAGCCTTGTGCAAACGATCTGTATCAGATTCGTAAAGAAAAACCTGCATCTTTAATACATTGGCAGCTTCTTTTGCTAATAAGTTGTCCTCACTTAAAGCTATATCTATGAGAACTTCAATCGAAGGACCACCTTTCATATGTGATAATAGCTCAAAAGCGAAACTAACAGAAATTTCTTCTATTACGGAATTTCCAAGAATGATTTCCTTTAAAAATGAGGCTTTGACAGCTGCTGCCGAAGTAGTACCTGGTAGTACATTATAAAAAAGAAATTTTAAAGAATCATTCCTGTGCTTATGGTTTAAGTCTTTAATCTGCTCAATAATTTCAGATAACAGTTCTGCATTATCAATTGGTTTTGGATCAAGATCTATTTTTTCTCTCTCCCTAATCTCATTTAAATATTCGGAGTATAAGTTCATAAATGATTTAAAATCTAGAGTAAATGTACAAATTTTAAAAAATAGAGTTGTATAAAAATTATATGTTAATACAACCTTTCAATAATTTCATCAATACTAATTCCTTCTGCCTCAGCTTTATAGTTTTTAATAATTCTGTGTCGTAAAACGCTTTTTGATACTTTCCTAACATCTTCAATGTCCGGAGTATATTTTCCATGTAAAACTGCATTTGTTTTAGCTGCAAGAATTAAATTCTGAGAAGCTCTGGGTCCTGCCCCCCATGAAACAAAGTCTTTAATTAAATCAAAAGAATTATCAGCACCGGGTCTAGATTTAGAAATCATTTTCACAGCATACTCGATCACATTATCTGCAATTGGAATTTTTCGAATTAACCTTTGAAATTCAGTTACTGAGGAGGAATCAAAAACAGGATTTGGGACAAATATTTCATTTGAAGTCGTTTGCTTTACAATTTCAACTTCTTCAGTAAATGTTGGGTACTTTAAATTAATAGCAAACATAAATCTATCTAACTGAGCTTCAGGCAGTGGATATGTACCTTCTTGTTCAATTGGGTTCTGAGTTGCCAACACAAAAAAAGGCCTATCTAAATTATAAAGCGTACCAGCTACAGTGACTGAATTCTCTTGCATAGCTTCTAAAAGTGCAGCTTGGGTTTTGGGTGGTGTTCTATTTATTTCATCAGCCAAGACAATATTAGAAAATATAGGACCTTTTATAAATTTAAAATTTTTTTTGTTGTCAAGAATTTCACTACCTAATATATCTGAAGGCATTAAATCGGGTGTAAATTGGATACGTTTAAAATCAAGCCCTAAAGCTGTTGAAATAGTTTTCACCATTAAAGTCTTAGCTAATCCAGGTACACCAATAAGTAATACATGACCCCCAGAAAATATAGAAATTAAGATCTCTTCAATAACAGCATCCTGACCAACGATAACTTTAGAAATCTCATGTTTTAAATCACGATACCTCTGAAGGAATTTTTCTACAGCTTTTACATCTGACATTAATAATTAATTTTTAATTTTAAACCAGTTACTATTAAATTCACAAGTTCTTAAATCTCCATTAATTTTGATGTAAGTATCCATGATTTTTTCTTCTTGCCAATCTGAGATAGTGTTAAGTTGTTTTTCCTGTAGAGCTAAATCTTTGATTTTTAGATAATCTTTTGCAAAGTCAGCCTCATGCTCATCAGTTCGCTGTGTAACGGATAAAATTTTAAACTTAACGGAATTATATCGATCTTCATCTTGATAAACTGGACTTATCTGATTGTCTGTTAAATTTTGAATTTGAGAGTATAACTCTGGATCCATTTTTGTTAATTCAAAATTATAATCCTGCGTTTCAGGATTTCTTAATTGACCGCCATCGAATTTAGTTTCTTTTTCATCACTAAATTCTAGAGCCGCAGCTTTAAATGTGATTTTACCATCAATAATATTTTGTCTTACTTTTTCGATTTTTTCTTTTGCTGCAATAATTGCATCTTTAGTTAATTTAGGCCTCAATAAAATATGTCTGGTGTCATATTCCTGTCCTCTAATTTTTTCTAAGTAAATAATATGATATCCAGATTCTGATTTAAAAGGTTCAGAAATTTCACCCTCTTCTAGTGAAAATGCAACTTCTCGAAATTCTTTGACCATTCTGGGGCGCTTTTTATTTAATGTATACTTACCACCGGTACGTTTGGAACCAGGATCTTCAGTGTAAAGCACAGCTTTAGTTGTAAAACTACTTCCGTTATCTAGAATGTCAGCTCTAAATTCACGTAAACGTTTTATGACTTTATCAACCTCTTTTTGTGTGGTTTGAGGGACTACAACAATTTGTGCAACCCTTAATTCAGTTCCAAACAAAGGACGTTCTTCTTCAGGAATTTTATTAAAGAATTGTCTCACTTCTTCGGGTGTAACCTCAATTTCCTCAACTACTTTTTGTTGCATTTTAGAAGCCATTTGTCCATTTTTATTAAGCTCGTACATCTCGTCTCTTAATTCTTGTTCTGAAGATTTATTGTAATATGCAATTAATTTATCCATTGAGCCTATTTGTTCTGCAAAGCCTTCCAACTGTTGATCAACATAGGATTTAATTTCCGTAACATTTACTTCAATACTATCTTGTATGGCATGATGAATATAAAGCTTATCTTCAAGTAATTTACCAAATAATTGACAACGCGAGATATCGGTAGTTGAAACTCCACTTGCCTGCAGTTGAGCAAATTGTTTATCAATATCAGAATCTAAAATGACAAAATCTCCAACGACAGCAGCAACACCATCAACTTTAATCAATTTAGTTGAGTCCAAATCTTTTTCAATGACGATTTCTACTTTTCTATCTTCAATAATTTCTTGAGAATAAGAATGGTAAAACAGAAAAGGTGATAAAAAAATTATAAGTGACTTAGATTTAATCATAAATTTCAAAATTTTTATTTTCAATAGCATCATTAACAATTTCACTTTTTAATTGATTGACTAGTTTAAGTTTTCGTTTGTTAATTATAATTTGTTTTAAAGTTGGTAATACATAAGCTAATGGAGCTTGATTGTTAATTCCAACAAAATTTTTTATTTCTACCAAATATAACCCTAATGAATCTTTGAGCTGTATAAAATTTAATTTTTTTAGTAAAAGCTTATTAAAACCCTTTTGTAAAGGCTTAATTTTTGAAATTACCTGATCTGACTTTATCCAAACAGAATCATTAAGGAAAAATGATTTAAATTGAATTGATATTGAATCTAAAACTAATTGATCATCAAAATTATATCGCTTAAAACGTTCCTTTATTTCTTTTGCATTTGGTAAGTTTAAATCATGATTGATATATCTTAGTTTTACCAAATCTTCCTTTAAAACAAAAAGCTCTTTATTTTGAAAATAAACCTTTTCTAACTCTGAATTACTGATGACTGTATCCAAGTTTTTCTTTACCAGTGCTTCAAGATATGCTGAGGTGTGCAAATCACTTTTATACTGTTCAACAAGTACTTCAAATTCAAGCTGCTTTTCTTTATCAAGATTTATAAATGCAACTTCCTCAAGTAATCTACGAGTAGCCCAATTATTAATTATCATTTGAATTTTCATTATACTATCTTTTTGATTCAATCCTGTAAATGAGGATTTATCAATTTCATCAAACATTAAAAAAGTATTGTTAACCCTGGCAACAGGATTGGAATTTGACTCCTTTCTTGAAATATCACAAGAATTAAGTAGGATTATAATAAATATAATGATAAAAGAAAATTTCATTATTTAATTAGAGATTTCTTAAGCTCTTCAAGAACTTTATTGTCAATTTTAATATGGTATTTGTTTGCTAATTTCTCAACCCAATTGGTCTCTAAAAAAGATTGGTATTTAGATATTACAGATCCTTTTATTTTTTCAAATGGAAGGGTTTTAGCAGGTATTATATCTTGAACTTTTAAAACAACATAATTATTTTCAAACTCTATTATTTTTGAAATACCTTTTTTAAAATTTTTATTTTGTGGTAACAACGGGTCAGTTATCTCGAACTCACCTGTGGATAAAATAATAACTTGAGATTTATAATTTAATTGATTTGAAATCTCTTGATTAATAATTGATTTTTCCCACAATTTAATAACTTTTTTTAAGTGTTTTTTATCTTTGGAACTAATAATTGTTCCAACAATTTTTTCCTTGGATTTAAATTTTGAAACATTATTATCATAAAATAATTTTAGAGCAAGAGTGTCGTTTTTTGCTACATCCCATATTTTGTCTTGCATAATATCGAACAATAACAAACCATCTTCGTATTCCTTCAAGATATTGGCAAATTCTTCATTCTCATTTATTAAGTTATTTTTTTTGTATTCAAAAAGGTTATTTTCAAAAAAGGTTTTGTATTGTTTTTTTATAAATTCATAATTACTCTTTGATTTTACGTATAATCTATTGTTTTGGTTTAAAAATTTTAAAAAGGTTTCATAAGTATAAATTTTATCTTCAATTCTTAAAAACACGTCTTTCAGCTTTGTAGACTTTAATACCCAAAGAGATTCCTTGGCGTCTATAGTAATCAATTGAGAACTTAAATCTAGATTTGGTTCAAAAATTTCATATTTACTTACTAACTTTTCAATCATTTTTTTTCGAATTATTAGTGAGCGTGAATCACGTTTTACTTTTTTTTCTAAATCTTGTTTTATTATTTCATAAGGTTGAATTGGTGATTTTAATATTAATTTTAGTATATGCCAACCATATTGAGTTTGAATTGGTTTAGACATTGAGCCTATTTCATTTAAATTAAAAGCTGTATCAACAAAAACTTCAGAGTTAATATCTCCGGACTTAAAAGGATTCATAACTCCGCCTTTTGATGCTGAGCTTTTGTCGTCAGAAAACTGTTTTGCTAAAGTTTCAAAAGAACTCCCTTGAATTAGAGAATTATAAAGCTCATTAATACGAATTTCAGGAACTAAGCTACTGTCTTTTTGAGTATTAGAAATCATTATATGAGCAACTTGAACTTTTCCTCTTGAGGGCCTTGTATCTAACACTTTAACCACATGATATCCAAATTGAGTTCGAAAAGGAGTAGAAGTTTGACCAACAAGAGTGTTGAAGGCAGCATTTTCAAACTCATAAACCATTTTAAAAGCTGAGAAATATCCTAAATCCTCAACAAAAATTGATTTACCATCATGTAATAAACTTCGTAAGTTTAAAAAATCTTCGTTAATTAAACGCGACCTTAATGATTGTATTTTTTCATAAGCTAACAATGAATCCTGATTATCTTGAAATCGTACTAAAATATGCTGTGCTTTTATTTCATTTGCAGTACGATTGTAGGCCTCTTTAACAAGAGATTCTGTAACTTCTTTATCGGTTGTATATGCGTTAGAAAGCTGATTTTTATATGATGTAAACTCTTTCTTATAACTATCTTTCAGATCATATCCCAATTCTTTTGCTTCAATTAGCTTTAATTTATATTTTGAGTAAAGATTAATGTAATAATCAATATCTTTTTGATTTTGATCTTGAACTAAGTTTATATTCTTATTATAAACCCTTAGAAATTCTTTAACTGAAATATTTTGATTACCAATAGTCATTAGTGTTTTTGAATCTAAATCCTGAGAATTTAAAATATTTATACTAAGAATAAAAAGGATGAAAAAAAATGAAAAAATGCGCATAGCTTTATTAATGTAAGAATTAACAAATTTAAAAATTATTAAACAATCTTAAATCTTTAGTAACGATTATAAAGTAATTATCTAGAATAATTAGGAGCTTCTTTTGTAATCATCACATTGTGCGGGTGACTTTCGCTAATCCCAGAAGAAGTAATTTTAACAAATTGGCTGGTTTCTTTCAATGTATGTATATCTTTAGCACCACAATAGCCCATACCCGCTCTGATGCCACCAATAAACTGGTGAAGACTTTCAAAAAGTTCACCCTTGTAAGGAACGCGTCCGACTATTCCTTCTGGAACAAGTTTTTTAATATCATCTTCTATATCTTGAAAATAACGGTCCTTACTACCTTCTTTCATGGCTTCTAAAGAACCCATTCCCCTGTAAGATTTGAACTTTCTTCCCTCGAAAATAATAGTTTCTCCTGGTGATTCTTTAGTTCCTGCTAAAAGTGATCCTAACATTACACAATCAGCGCCTGCAGCTAAAGCCTTTGGAATGTCTCCAGTATAACGAATCCCTCCGTCAGCAATTACTGGAACCCCAGAACCTTTAATTGCTTCTGACACTTCTAAAATAGCAGAAAACTGTGGAAAGCCAACGCCAGCAACAACACGTGTAGTACAAATAGACCCTGGTCCAATACCAACTTTTACTGCGTCAGCTCCTGCTTTTACTAAATATTTTGCAGCCGCCGCAGTAGCTATATTACCTACTACAATATCTAAATCAGAAAACTCAGATTTGATTATTTTTAAAGTACTAACCACCCCTTTTGTATGCCCGTGTGCTGTATCAATAACGATGGCGTCAACCCCAGAGCTAACTAAAGCTTTAGTACGTTCTATAGCGTCATGAGTAACGCCTATTGCTGCGGCTACTCTTAGGCGGCCATATTTATCCTTATTTGATATAGGTTTTTGGGTGAGTTTTGTTATATCTCTAAAGGTAATTAATCCGATAAGTTTATTATCTGTATCAACAACAGGCAATTTTTCAATCTTATTTTTTTGTAGAATACCTTCAGCTTGTTTAAGCGAAGTACCTTCTGAAGTCACAACTAAGTTTTTGGACGTCATAACCTCTGTGATTAAGCGATCATTATTCTTTTCAAACCTAAGATCCCTATTAGTAACAATTCCTTTCAATACCCCATTGTTATCTATAATTGGAATACCCCCAATACTGTGTTCTTTCATACTATTTTTAGCGTCTATTACCTTAGCGTCCAACTGAAGTGTAACTGGGTCTATAATCATACCACTTTCAGCACGCTTGACTTTACGAACTTCAACAGCTTGTTGTTGAATAGACATATTTTTATGTAACACTCCAATACCTCCTTCTCGGGCAATAGCTATAGCCATTGCACTCTCTGTAACTGTGTCCATTGCTGCTGATACTATTGGAACATTTAATTCAATATTTTTGGAAAATTTAGTTTTTATACTGACATCCCGGGGTAAAATATCAGAATAAGCCGGTATCAACAGAACGTCATCATAAGTGAGACCTTCTCCAATAATTTTAGTATGGTTTGATTGCATTGCAATTAGGTTTAATTGCATGCAAATTTAAGGTTTTTTATTTTATTGTCTGTTTAATATTTTGAAATCATCAAAAAGTGGTTTGATTTTCGTTGGAATTATATAAATAATTAAATGTAAAATAGCGTGCATTTTCGGAGATAGAATTGTCTAAATTCTTATAATAACTTAAAATCTCAACCTTTGCGTATTTAGAATCATGAGTTCTAAAAACTAAAGTTATTCCAGGTATTGGAAAAATTAAATGGTCTGGTGGACCTGTATATGTATACCAACCATTTCCACTTCCAGTGGAAATGGCAAAACCGTTTGAAGAATCTTGTAAAAAAAGACTCTGGTTAACAGATGACACAGCTGAAAATACACTGTTTTCAATGTAAGCAGCTGCATTACCATTCCGCTGTGGTTCATCTGCAGCAACTATTGATGTGCCGCCATTAACGATAATTGTTGTCCCTCTAAAGGCAATATCCCAATCGGTTTCGCTTGTAGTGACCTCACCTGTGGAGAAATTAAACTTTGTATATGAACCGCCTGATGGTTCTTGACCTTGGCCACCTGTCATTGGCGCATGTAAGTTTATTATTTGTAAATATTCCTCAGCTGGTAAAGGGGTTCCTTCATCGTCACTACAAGAATTGAATGCAAAAAAAAACAAGATTATTAAAATTTTATATTTACTAAATGGTTTCATTAATATTGTATTTATTGTTAAAAATTTATTATCACATTTCCGTAAACGATCCTGCCAGCGATATTACTTATATTTTGAGGGTCGTTAAAATCTAAAAAATTATCCATTCCAAAACCTAATTTATAATGTTCAAAAATGGTTTTATTAATCGCAAAGTCAAAAATTGAATAGCCAGAAACAAAAGTATCATAAGCATCTAAATAACCATTGCCATTGTTATCATAAAGCCCAAATTTACTTCTGTATGTGGCTCTTATGTTACTTTCTAAATTCCATTTTTCAAAACTATAGGAAAGCTTAAAATTTAGCATATGTCTGGAGCGGTTTAACAGGCCAAAATAATCTTTTTCAGAAAGTGCAAAAGCGGGTGATGTTGGTGTTAATCTAGCAAATACTTCACCATTTTTAAAAGCTTGAACAGCTTTTTTATCTTTTGCATACAACAATTGATAACCAGCCGTTAGCACTGTGTTTTTATTGAATTTTAAGCTTGTATTAAATTCTAGCCCTTGGGTGTAAATCTCGTTTACATTATAATAACTAAAAACGTTTTGACCGTTTGACTTTATAGCAATCACTCTAGTGTCAATTAGGTTGGTGATTTCATTCCTAAATAAATTAAGATTGATCTTAAGATTTGGATCAGTTGTTAGGTCAATTCCAAGGTTAAATCCAATTGAACTTTCCGGATTTAAATCTCCTTCAAAAGAACTTAGAGGTAGAATAAGGCTCGAAATATCTCCATTGGCCTCCAACTCTGGGATAAGTGTAGCTACGGCATTGTAGCCTAAAACCGTATAGCCTACAGTTGCATTTGTAAAATCAAAATATAATTGTCTAAAGTCAGGGGTTTTAAATCCGTAACTTATAGAACCTTTTAAAGCTAGTTTATCATTGAATTTATATCGCGCAGCCGCTTTGGGGCTAAGTTGAGATGTGTATTCGTTATGACCATCAAAACGAATACCTAAAATTAAATTAAACTGATCATTTTTAGTGTATTCATATTGTGAATAAAGATAGAATGAATTAAATTTTGGGTATCCAAAAAAGTCTGTTCTTTGTAAACTTTCGAATTGCATACCTACCCCAGCGATGAATGAATTTTGTGCACTCGGCTTAAAGACAGTTCTAAATTCAGGTCTTAAAAAACGTTGTTTAAAATCGCTGTATGAGAATAAATTGCCTGTTGTGTCATTTAGAAATTCTTCTGCCTTATAAGTAGTGGTGTAGAATTCGAATTGATTATCCCATCTTTCATTGAATTTAAGTTCTAATTTTGAATGAAAATTCCATTCATCAATTTGACTCTCTCCATCATAACTGGCACTCGCGACATTTTCTTGCAATTGGCAGTAGAGCCTGCCAGAAACGAAGAGCTTGACTTTTTCTGAAAACTCATAATTAATTTTAGTGTTAAACGTATAATTGTAAAAAGGCTCAACAGTGCTTACATCGTCTGAGTCTACTAAATCGTACCCCTCATTAGAAAAGCGATTGACAAAAGCATAAAGCCCAAGTTTGTCTTTTTTATAACTGAACTCTGTACTCAAGTCATTTGAACTAAAAGTACCTCCGCGGTAATAAAAACGACCTCCAAAACCGGTCTTAGGGGTTTGCGTTATAATATTAACAACGCCCGCCAAAGCTTCATTACCATAAAGGCTAGAAGAAGGCCCTTTTACAATCTCAATTTTTTTGATATTGCCTACGGTAACTCTGGATAAGTCAAAAGTGCCTGCGGAACGGCCTACAAGCGGTACTCCGTCAATTAAAATTAAATTGTATTGACTGTCTAGTCCCTGCATTTGAAGGCCTTCTACTCCACCATAATCAGGAACCATTAGCAAGCCTGTTTGTTCCTCAAGAATGTCATTGAGGCGAATGGAATTTGCAGCGGCTATCGCCTTGGCTGAAATCAGTTGTGTAGGCAAAGGCACTGAAGCCAATTGGCGTTTGGTGCGGGTAGCAGAAATGATGACTTCATTAAGATTTTCAACTTCTGTCGAATCCAAAACAACTTCAGTTGGAGCTTGGGAAAAAAGCCATTGCGTACCGCAAAATAAGATTAATAAAGAAAGTCTTAGACAATGCATTAACTACAACTTATATTGGAACGTAAGGTAAAAATTTCGAGGAGCAGAGGGAATGATACCTGGACCTGGATAACCGGTTGCCCGTCTTGTAAAATACGCATTATCAAGAAGATTGTTAATACCTGATTCAAATTGAAATGCATCCCATTTATAGGAGCAACCAATATCTAATATATCATAGCTGGGAATCGCTCCAATGACACCACTTAAATTTCCCTCAGTAGCATTGGTGGCATCTGTAAATTGGTCTGATAGATAAGAATACTGAATATTAACGATGAAATCTTTATAAGAAAACTTGAATCCGGTTTTAAAATTAACTCTTGGAACAAACTCCACACGGTTTCCTACAATTCCATTAGCTTGACTGGCAGTGTATTTGGAATCAATAAAGGAGGTGTTAAAAAACACATTGGATCTAAGCTTGCTGTCAAAATTAAAAATTTCATTGAAATTAAAATCCAACAGACTTTCAAACCCAAAAATTCTTGCTTTTCCAATATTACCACGCTCGGAACGCACATTTCCATCAGGAAAAACTTTCTGTAAAAATCCAATACGGTCATTATAGAGTAATGAGAAAACACTTATGTCATAGGAAATGTAATTTTTAAAAACACCGCGCGCGCCCACATCCATTGTTGCGCCTTTTTCATCTGTGATATTGGGGTTAATCACAAAGGCTGGATTGATGATGCTGATGTCTGCAAAAGTCACAGACCTATAATTTTGGGATAGGTTGCCATAAAACTCCAAAGACGTATTGGGTTTATAACTGGCACCAAGACCCAACAAAACAAAGGAACGCTCACGTGTTTCGTCGTAAAAATTAGTTTCATTTAAGATGACATTGCCAGCACCGTCTAAATTTATGCGTTTACTATAGCCTTGGCTTTCGGTTTTGATGTACTCCAATCGAAAACCTGGGGTGATTGAAATTTGATCATTTAAGTAAATTAATTGTTCCCCAAAAACAGCGTTGTTAAGATTTGGATAGACGTAACACGATTGGGCAGGATAGTCAATATATTGTTGGGTTTGAAAACTAAAATTGGGACCCGATCCGTTACTGCCAGGACCTTGTTGACTTGTATTGTTGGCCTTGTAAAACTTAACACCCAAAAGCGCTGTAGCATTTTTATTTAACAGTTTGTAATTGTGAATCAATCGCGACTCATATCCGTAATTTTTAAAATCGCCTTTGATGAGGTCTCGCGCTTCAAAAGAATCTACTTGATCAACTCTGTTGGTCCTAAACCCAAGGGCATCTCTTGTTGCATCCAGTCTAAAAAAATTAAAACTGAATTTTGTACTTTCTGAAAATTCATGGGTTACTTTGGCATTGAAAAGCAACCAATTGATGGCAAACCAATTTCTGGATCTATTGCTTTGATAGGGATCGTTGGCAAACATTGCATCGTTCAAGCCACCGGCTTGCTTGGCCAGATAGTTTAAATACGTTATTTCACCTGACATCTCTGTTTTGTCTGAAAGCTTATACACCAATTTTAAATACATATTTCTGGACGAAAAATTAGAGTTGTCTCTAAAACCATCACCTTTTTTGTAATTAAAAAACGCATAATAACCAAGTTTGTTTTTAGTTCCACTAAGGCTTGTAAAGTTTGTATAAAGATTGTTACTGCCCAGGGTATTTCGTGTTTGGACTTCCAACAAACGATTGGGGTTGGGGTCTTTCATTTTAAAATTTACCAAGCCGCCAAACTGAGTGCCATATTGTAGAGAGGCCGCCCCGCGAACAATTTGAATTTCTGAAAGGGCTTCGGAGGCAGGGGTATAATAACTCTCAGGATAGCCTAACACATCCGCACTAATGTCATAGCCATTTTGACGGGTGTTAAAATTTGAGGTTCGATTGGGATCCAGACCACGACCGCCAATATTGAGTTGTAGTCCAGCATCGTCATTTTGATAGATATTCAGCCCAACAATCTGGCTATATATTTGCCGGGCATTGTTGGTAGCCAGATTTGCAAAAATATTATTCATGACGACCACCTCGTTTTTTTTACCGGCGTAGATGGCCATTTCTTCTACATCAGCCATGCGTTTGACAGAAAAATATTGTTTTTTTACTACAGCCAGTTCAACAGATGACAACTGCTCTGTAAGTGGTTCTAAAACAACCTTTAACCCAAGGGTTTTGGAAGTATTTAAGCTTGTTTTAAAAGGTTTGTAGTTATAGGAAAAATAGATCAAATCAAGACTGTCTTTGTCTGTGACAAAGGCATAAGCTCCTTTGATATCGGTGGTAGTTAACAATTTCCCAAATCCTGAAAAAATCTCAACAGATGCGATGGGCGCTTCTGTAAATTTATCAAAAACGGTTCCTGAGACTTCGGATTGCCCAAACGATGAAAGGTTCGAAAGCACTAATAAATAAATAATTTTAAAATCCTTTAATCTCATCTTTAAAAGGTTTAATCCAGTGTTTATGTTTGAACGATTCTTTTTGCATTAGCAAATCAATTTCAGAGTCAATAAATTGCTGATTAGATCTTCCATTTAGGGATACATAACTTTCCGCGTATATCCCGATATTTTTATGCCCTTGACTTTTAAAATGATCTCCTAAATAATGTGCGTACTGCAAAATCATATCTGGTTGAAAGCTCATTTGCTTGATTTGAAGGTCTGTCAAAAAATGGCCGTTTCTCACATAAAAAGGTGGGATCCCCGGGTACCGAGCT
>JGI24920J38491_100586_pt1 | contig 18115 bp, 21 predicted proteins | sample LinPFosmplate8_FD_38491 | JGI IMG/M metagenome (IMG submission 38491)
GATCCCGCTTACCTCCACCAATTTTTTGATTAAATAGGCCTTAGATTGACCGTTTATTATTCCTTAATAAACCGTAAAGTCATTCGATCCGATTCACCAATTGATATAATATCTGCCTTATCATCATCTTTAACTCCCCTTAAGCTGGGTAGCAAATTCCATACACCTTTTGGGTGATCAGCAGTATCTTTAGGATTTGCATTGATTTCGGATTTAGCATCAAGCTTGAATCCGGCATCTGTTGCTATCTGAATAACATATTCTTCTGTCATATAACCACTTTCAATCTGTTTATCTAAGGGCGTTCCTGCCTTTGCTCTGTGCTCTACTACTCCAAGAACTCCTCCAGACTTAAGGGCTTTTGCAAATCCAGCAAACATCGCTTCAGCTGATCCTGCTTTCGCCCAATTATGAACGTTTCTAAATGTAAGAACCATGTCAACGGGGCTATTCGGAGAAAATTCAGGTTGTTTTGGGTCAAAATGAACCCAACGGAGTTGGCCATAGATATCAGGATTTTTTTCCATCTTTTCTTTAAATGCTCGTTCTAATTTAACAAAGTAAGGATTTATTTTTTCATGCAGTTCTAGGGAGGCATAAGAGTACTGCCCTTTATTACGCATCAGGGGAGCTAAAATCTCTGTATACCAACCATATCCCGGAGTAATTTCAACAACAGACTGTTCCGGATTCAGGCCAAAAAAGAGTAATGTTTCTTTTGGGTGGCGATATTTATCACGCTCAACATAAGAAGGCGTTCTATGTTCAGCCTCTAGTGCTTTATCAATAACCTGGCTAGTATCTGAATTACCACAACCAAGTAATATTGTTAAAAAGAATAAAATAGAAAAAAGTTTATATAATTTATTATTTGTCATGTTTATGTAAATATTGATTTAAGGGTTAAAGTAAAATAATTAAATATGTTTCAAAAAATATAATAATGAATTACAAATCAAAAACAAGACTTTTTATAAATGAAGATATTCATAATTTCTAATCATTGGCTTTATCTATTATTTATATTATTTTATTCTGGAAGTATTTTCTCCAATGAACTAACTCAACCCAAGGGTGCGGTAGTAACTTCGAATGCTCTGGCAACCAAAGCAGGAGAAAAAATTTTAGCTGAAGGTGGTAACGCTTATGATGCTGCTACAACAATCAGTGCAATGCTTTCTGTAGTAGAGCCATTTGCATCAGGTCTTGGAGGAGGCGCATTCTGGTTAATATATGATGCTAAAAGTAAGAAATATACAATGTTAGATGCCAGAGAAACTGCTCCGCTTCAATCTCATAAAAATATGTATCTAGATGAAAATGCAAACGTTATTAAAAATATGTCTACGCTTGGACCATTGTCTGCTGGAATTCCTGGTGTCCCTGCGGTATTAAGCTACGTCAATGACAAGTACGGTTCAAAAAAATTTAGTACCCTTTTAGATCCTGCCTATGAGGCAGCGATCAATGGATTTCCTGTAAATGAAAGATATTTAAAGGGTGCAAAATATAAAAAGAAATGGCTGAAAAAATATAAAGAAACGAAAGCAATTTTTTTACATAAAGGGGAAGTGCCAAAAAAAGGATGGATCCTAAAGCAAACCGATCTGGCAAGGACGATAAAAAAATTAATGAAGGATGGCCACAGAAGTTTTTACACAGGAGGCTTTGCTAAAAGAATGGTTGAATCTGTTCAAAATAATGGCGGAATTTGGAGTGAAGAAGATTTAAATAGATATAAAGTTCTTGAGCGAGAACCAGTCCGGTCTTCCTACAAAGGAATTTCAATTATCGCTCCTGGACTCCCATCCTCAGGCGGTTTGGTTTTATCTAATGCCCTAAATATATTAGCAGGTTATGAATTGGATAAACTTAGTCCGGCCACCCAAAAACATTTAATTATTGAGTCTTTAAGGCGAGCGTATTATGAAAGAGCTTTAAAAATGGGAGACCCAGATTTTATGGAAAATACCCTTGAATTTCTTTTAACTCCTAGTTATGCAGCAAAACAAAGAAAAAGTCTTAACATTAATTATGCAACAGATAATCAAACTCTCGAGTTCGCTGACCCACCATACCAAGGGCAAGGTAACGATACAACGCATTTTGCAGTAATCGATAAATTTGGTAATCGTGTTGCAGTCACGCAATCTATCAACTTTTGGTTTGGATCTGCCTTTGTTCCCAAAGGAACAGGTGTTTTGCTGAATAATGAAATGGATGATTTTTCCATCAAGCCTGGAACTGAGAATGGTTATGGATTAATTGGATATGACGCTAATGCAGTGGAGCCTAGAAAAAGGATGTTATCCAGTATGACCCCAACTTTTCTTGAATCAGATAAAGGCTTTGTAATTTTAGGAACTCCAGGAGGTTCAAGGATTATAAGTATGGTTCTACTTGCAACATTGGAATGGATTAATGGAGGAGATGCAAAATCTATGGTCTCTTTGCCAAGATTTCATCATCAATATCATCCAGATTATGTGCTCTATGAGGAAGAAGCATTTATGTCCAGCGAGATTGATGAATTGGAAAGTATGGGACATATATTTAAAAAATCAAACAGGCAGTTTGGTAATATGCAGATAATTACATGGGATCAAGAAAATAATAAAATTGAAGTTGCTTCTGACCCAAGAGGAAAAGAAAAAAGCCGTGAAGAAGTATATTGATTTAAATGTACTTATGGCTTTTTATAAAGCCCTACATATATGCCCATATATTCCACCTAAAAGAAATAGTTTTCGTTAGGAGTAACGCAACATGTCAAAGGGACATCATGTGCGTTTGTATCTTCTATGAGCTCGCAAGGCATAAAAAGACTGATACCAATTTTTTTTACATCCTTATTTAAAGAAGCAAAAAAACGATCATAAAATCCTTTTCCATAGCCCACTCGATAGCCTTTCAGATCAAAGGCTAAAAGTGGTGTGATTACTAGATCGATTTTATCGTTCTCTATCCAAATAGGATTAATTGGTTCGGAAATATTATATTTGGTTTGTTTGGTTTTGGTGTCTGGACTAAATGCTGCATTTCTCATTGTCCCCTCTTCAAAGTTACTCACAGGAACAACAACCTTTATATTATTTTTCCAACAATACTGAACGATTGGTGAAGTATTAATTTCATCCTTTATATGGATTGGTAAAAAGCAATGGATAAATTTAAGCTCATATTTTTTTATAAGCTCGATTGTGTTTTGAATGAGAAGTGATGAATTTTCTTCAAATTCTGATGATGACAGGTCTTGACGCTTTTTTAAATATATATTTCTTGCGGTATCTTTTTTCAAAATAATATAGGAAAGAGAGGGTAACAAGTTAGATTATATAAATTTATTATCATCCCTTATTACCCTCTGTATCAAATTCCTCAAATTAAATATTTCTTATTTTAGTTGATCCTTACCCGGTGCGTAAGTTTCTGGTGCCCCTGGGAATGTTTTTGCATGCACATCGGCTGCGAACTGATTTACAGCATCTTTTATTAGCTCTGCCCCATTCATGTATGTCCTGACAAACTTAGGCTTGAAGTCTGTAGAAAAACCTAACATATCTGGAAGAACCAATGCTTGGCCATCCACATCAAGCCCTGCTCCAACTCCTACAACTGGGATAGAAACTGCTTTACTAACTGCCGCACCTACATGTTGCGGAACAGCTTCCAAAACGATTGCAATACACCCAAGTTGATCAAGTTTTTTAGCTTCTTCAACGATACTCATTGCACTTTCTTTGGTCTTACCTTGAGCTTTAAATCCACCAATTGCATTGTGGTGAGACGGTGTAAGGCCAATATGTCCAATTGTTGGAATACCGGATTGGGAAAGATGAGCATAAAGCTCTTCGTTTCCATCAACACCTTCTATTTTAAGAGCATTTGCCCCAGCCTTAATTAAGATTTCAACATTATCCAATGAATCTTTTAAACCCTTTCTATTTGCCATGAATGGCATACCAGCGATTAGGAACTTATCTTTTGCTCCTTTTTTTACTGCTCTTGTGTGCATTGCAATTGTTTCCACATCACAGCTCAAAGTATCTTCGTGTCCATGTACAACCATATTTAAATCATCACCAATTAAAATTCCATTTATATCTGTATCGTTAAGAATCTTTGCACTCCAGTACTCATGAGAAGTAACAACTACAATTTTTGTTCCTTCTGCTTTTAACTGTTTAAAACTTTCTAATACGCTCATAATCTTTCCCTTAAATTGTTTAAATAAAAAGTGATAATTAAAGTTAAATAACGTCAAATCTTTTATTTGATTCTACGTGATTTAATTATCAGGTTTTAAAACAAGAAGACTTTTGGTCGTGATTTGTTTTTTGAAGACTTTTGGTCATGAATTACAATGACCGTAGTTAACAATGGATAATGTTATGTGAACAGTCTTAAATTAAGTATATAGCAATATTTAAGATTCATCAATAGACTAACTTATTGATTGTAAATGATATTTTAATATAGTTGATACAAGACTCTTTTGATGGTGATAAATATCAGGGCGTTAACCAAAAATCTTCTCGCTCATTTTTATTCAAAATGCTTTTAGCTCTTATATGGCCGCTTGGAGCTAGTTCAAGAATATCAAGAGTTTTAAATTGAATGGATATTACTTCAAACCTACTCTTCGCACTATCATAATTATAGTCATCAGCAGCAGAAATTTCTGTCCCTGGAAATGGATTAATCACATAGTCTTTTTTCTGAGTATCGCTTAACTTATCCCAGTAATCAATTTTGTTGTCTAAAAAAGATGCTTCTCCAGTTACCTGGACTTGAAGCCTTTTTTTTGGATCCCAAAAAAGTAAGGAACATGAAGGGTTAGTTTTTAGTTGATGATACTTTTTGCTTTCATGGTCGGTATAGATTATTAAAGACTGATCATGTTCGTTGAATCTTCTAGCAACCACAATTCTTTGAAAAACCTTATTGTCAGTTGAAGTAGACAAAGCAGGTAGCTTGAAAGGCGACTTTCGATCCACAGTTCCACGTTGAATAGTTTTAAGGGTGTCATCAATAAAAATAGTTACATTCATAAAATGCCTATAATAAATCCATAGCTCACATCATCTTTTATAAGATTAACTAGGAATCTGATTTCTTCATTAGATAAATACTCAAGACTAAAAATAAAGAAACAATGACCTCAATAGCTATTGCTTTAATTAGTAAGTCTGCGCCATGAACTAATCCGGCATAAATTCTAAAAAATGCAGCAGAACCCAACAGGCTTAATGTTGTATATAACCAGACATGTTGATTTTTATATGCGCCTATGCAAGCCATCAGGCCTGCGGTAAAAAAGAAAGCAGTAAAATCTCCTATTTGTGTGTTCATGCCCATAGTTGTATCTCCTGGTCCTTCAACTAATGCCATGGCTAAACCCGCTGCAGCAGATTCAGGATCTAAGGTCCATCGAAATGCCGAGCTAAGTAGAACTAAACCAATCGACGCAGATATCAATCTTGCAATCATCATATTCCCCTCTTATTTAAATTTTTTTTAGCCATCTAAGCTTAACATTTTATTTTTTTTTATGGCTCTATTACTTTTCCTGAAAAATCAAAACACTTCCCTGAGTCCTTTTGGGTAATTTCGTTAATCACCTTACTCATAAACTCAACACTATCTTTTGGGCTAAATACATCATGTTTGACATGTCTCAAGAAAGGTTCTGATAGATGACTTTTGACTGTACCAGGGTGAATCCCAATCACACAATGTTCCTTGTTTAGCCTTTTTAATTCTATAGAGAGATTCTTAATCATCATGTTAAGTGCGGTTTTTGAACTTCGATAACTATGCCACCCACCCAGCTCATTATCAGAGACACTCCCAACTCTTGCAGTTAAGAAGACAATTTTCACCCCTTTTGCTTTTTTAATCAGAGGTAGAAGTTTTTTTACCAACAAGATCGGTCCAAATACATTTACTTGGAATATCGCCTTCATGTTCCCTTCATCAATTCCATCGATTGATTTCTCTGGCTTTATATGGTCTGTATGAAGAACCCCTGTCGCAATGATGATTTTACTAATTGAGTCTAGTTGTGATATCACATCAAGATTTTTTAATGTTGCTTCATCGTTATAGTCAATTTCAACTGATTGAATTTTATCGTGATCATTATTAATTGACTTCCTAGATAGCGCGATAATTTTTTCTACATTCGAGTTATTAGCATAGAGCTTTATAAACTCACCGCCAATAGCACCCGATGAACCGGCTATAATTATATTTTCTTTCATATCTTTAAATTATATCTTCACTAAACAACAAACTGAGCAATACCATCTTTGAATGAAAAATCAACATCGTGATTTTCAGTGATAGTAATAAAAACATTCTTAGGTTTAATGCCTACTCTTTCATGTAAGTACTCAACGACTTTTTTATAGAAGGCCTGCTTTGCCTTATTTGGACGTCCTGAGCGCATGACAAGGTGCATCATAATTCTTTCCTCTTGCCTACCTTGGTATTGCATACAATCCTCTGATAGTTGATTAACGACCTGATATCGATCATCATCTGGAAAAGCCATTGTTTCTATTACCGCCTCATTAATACTGTCAGAAACTTTTTTTATGTAATCCTTACTCTTACCTTCTAGAACATTGATTGTTACAAATGGCATACCCTCTCCTTTTAAATATCTTTAGCAATTATTATATAATGTCATTTATACGATTGGGTTTAAAGAAACTTTTTAAAGCTTAGTAAGTCTGTCCTTTATGAAAAAATTAGTATTTATTGCCCTATTTTTTGTGAGCCTTTCTTCATATAGTAATGATTCAAATTATGTATTCGGTTGGACTCAATTAAAAGACGCTGAATTAAAAAAACCTAGGGGTGGAACAACCGTTGGTGAGAAGGTCACACTTGATAAAGAACCTAATGACCTATGGGGAAAACTACAAAACTCAGAGTTAACAAAATTTGAAAAAGATAGGCTTGCCATTCTTTCAATGGAAGGAAGGTACAGAGTTTATTTTGACTTCATGGAAACCATGGGATTCGTCGAAGGTTATATCCCAACCCAGCCCTATCAATCCTGGGCTACTGAATACGTCAAAGTCATCGAGGATGAAAAAGACTTCATTAGTTTGCAGCACATAACGGTCATGTATTTTAAACAAGCTGACGGCGAAACTTCTGAACCAATGGTGATGAAGCACTGGAGGCAGGATTGGAAATATGAGGACAGTATAATTAATACATATGCTGGTAATAACACTTGGGTGTATAACAGGATTCCTTCAAATAAAAAAACAGGCAGTTGGTCACAATCCGTCTATCAAGTTGATGACACACCCCGATATCAAGGCTATGGAAATTGGATTCATTTACCTAATTTTTCCTCTTGGGAGGGCAATGAAACTTGGCGTCCACTGCCACGAAGAGAATACTCAACTAGAGGCGATTATGACGTGATGATCGGAACTAACATACAGACTATTACTCCGACGGGTTGGGTACATGAACAAAACAATAAAAAAGTGATCACAGAAAATCAAGTTGTCCTTGCCAAGGAAATTGGTATCGCAAGGTATGAAAGAATAAAAGACTTTGATTGGCAGGTAGGCTTTGATTATTGGTCAGAAACTAGCGATTACTGGAAGCGTGTAAGGAATGTAATAAACAACAAGCTAGATAATTCATCAACCTTCAAACTAAGGCCTCCGCAGAACGCTGAACCGCTTTGGAGTAAGCTCTTTATGATGGCCGATCAACATATTAATGGCGAAATAATTCAAGATAATGATATCGAGGAAGTCATTAATAACTATTCTTTGAATAACTAGTAAATTATTAAGAAAAAATATTTATCTTTTAAACTTAAATTATAACTTTAAAAAAAATTTATAAAATATTGTTTTTATTATATTTTTAAACAAATTTTACCAAAATGTTGGTTAGTTTCTTGGTACTGAAAAGCAGAAACAATATCCTCTAAATCAAACACGCGATCAATGATTGGGAAGAGTTTTGTCTTATTAATATAGGTAATCATTCTCTCCTGGTGAGTCCGACTGCCAACTAAAATACCCTGCAATGTTACTTGCTTTAGTAGTGCGTTAACAAAATCTAAATTTCCTTGCAAGCCCGATAAAATTCCGATGACTGAGATATGACCCCCAACTTTAACTGAGTTAATCGATTCACCCAGTGTCTCTGGGCCTCCAACCTCAATTACATGGTCTACGCCCTGCCCCTTTGTAAAACTTAAAATCTCCTCAGACCACTTCGAATTTTTTTTATAGTTAATGCAATAATCAGCCCCTAAAGTTTTAAGATTTTTAATTTTTTCATCTGATGAAGATGTCGCTATTACCTTGGCCCCTATCGACTTTGCGAACTGTAGCGCAAATATAGATACCCCACCCGTCCCTTGTATCAGAACGGTATGCTTTTCTTTTAGATCATAACCCTCAAATAAAGCTCGCCATGCAGTAAGGCCGGCGGTGGTTAAGGTTGCTGATTGCTCATGAGTCCATTGATCAGGTGCTAATGTTAATGAGCCAGCCTGAAGGTTTACAAGTTCTCGTGCATATCCATCGATACCGTCACCCGGCACTGTCTCAAAACCTTGTACATTTGGTGAACCATCGAGCCAGCCTGGGAAAAATGTGGTGCAAACATGATCGCCCACTTTAAGTTCTTTTACAGCTCCACCGACTTTAATAACCTCGCCTGCGCCGTCTGCCATCGGGATACGCTGCTCAGAAGGTCCCCAAACCCCTGATACAACTGCGTAATCATGATAATTTAATGAGCTTGCGTGCAAGCGGATTTGGACCTCATCATTCATGGGATCAGATATATCTAGATTGCCTAAGAATACGTTATCGTACCCCCCACCTGCTTTTAAATAAATTGCTCTTGTCATTGTTTTTTACCTCAAATAATGATTATATATAATTATATTTAAATTACAGGTGGATTTATTATGGCTGCATACGATCAAAAAGAGCTAGAGCAATGGAAAAATGGATTACTCGGAAAATCAGGGGGTGGTTCAAAGAAAATCCTTATAATTGCAGTGATAGCGATTGTGGTTGTCGTTGCTTATCTATATCTACCAAAGTAATAAACTTAAATAGACTTAAATCTTTTTAACTTTTTTCACGAATTATAGCCGTGAGAACCAGATCAAAGTTGTGTTTTAGTTGTAATACTGAGGAAAGAATCCTTTATCGTTGTAAATATGAGCAAAATGATTGGGTTTTCTTATGCCAGCAATGCCTGCTTGATATTAAATCTAAACATGAGAGCACCTATCAGTACGGCGGCACGTGGAAAAAATTTAAATAATTTGTTGGGGTTCAAAAATTAGATTAAATTTTAAAAGAAAAGATACTTTGCAAATGCACAGATACCTAAGATCAAAAATACTGCAGCTACATATGACATCAGCATAAAGGGCTTACATTTGTGTGCAGGGCATTCTTCTTTTTCATTTTTACCAACCATGTCAATTTATCCTTATTCTTCGTAAAATTAAAAGACTATATTCAAGTTAAAAGATTCATTTTATACTAGGATTTTTATCTCTTTTAAGTTTGATTTATGACTAACGGTTTTATTATTAAATGTATTGAAAGCGTCGTTAAAACAATCCTTAATGCTGAGGATGAGATAGAGTCCTTAGACAGGGCTATCGGTGATGGTGACCACTATATCAATATAAAAAGGGGGAGCATAGCTGTTCAGTCAACCGAATCAGAACTCGCTACCTTAGCACCCGATCAAGCATTCAAAAAGATAGGTATGACAATAATGACCTCTGTTGGGGGTGCATCGGGCCCTTTATTTGCCAGCTTCTTTCTGGCCTTGGCCAAGGAAGTTTCAGGTGAAAGCAATCTTCAGCAATTTAGTAAAGGTTTTACTTCTGGCGTAGAATCGATTATGCATAGGGGTAAGTCAAAATTAGGTGATAAAACAATGCTTGATGTATTGATTCCCGTTTCAGAAAAGCTTGAATCACTAGCTAACGAGGGATGTGAGATACAAAAATTAATTAAAGAAATTGATTTAGTTGCGATGGCCGGGGTGATGTCAACAAAAGATATGATGCCATCAAAAGGAAGGTCAGCTGGCTTAGCAGAGAGAGCCATAGGTCATATTGATCCAGGCGCTAAAACTTGCCAAATAATTATCAGTACGGTGTGTAAGGAACTTGAAAAAATCAAATAAAGTTGAAGTCATATGAAAAAATTTATAAATAAAACAGACGACTTCATCATTGATAGCTTAAAGGGTTTTGCTAAAGCTCACGATGATATAGTCGCGCTCAACCTTGATCCAATTTTTGTGACACGAAAAGAGATCAACCCGAACAAAGTTCTATTGGTTTCAGGCGGTGGATCGGGACACGAACCTCTTCACACAGGCTATATTGGTAAGGGAATGCTGGATGTAGCTTGCCCTGGCCATGTCTTTACCTCTCCTACCCCAGACCAAATGATTGCTGCAGTTGAAAAATGTCAGCCCAAGTCAGGTATCTTATTTATCGTAAAAAATTATTCTGGTGACGTTATGAATTTTGAAATGGCATCTGAAATGATCGAATTTGAACATCAAACGGTTTTAACGAATGATGATGCCGCTGTTATCAATTCAAGTTATACAACAGGCCGAAGAGGAGTTGCTGGGACATTGATTGTTGAGAAAGTTGTCGGCAGCCTGGCTGAGGGAGGTGGAGATTTATCATCATGCAAACAGCTTGGAGATAGGGTTAACCATCATTGTTCAAGCATTGGCGTGGCATTATCCAGCTGCACTATTCCTGCTGCAGGTAAGCCAACCTTTGATATCGGTGTTGATGAAATTGAATTTGGTGTCGGCATTCATGGGGAACCTGGCAGAAAGCGAGAAAAAATTAAAATGGCGGATCATATTGTGGAGGATATGGTTTCAGCTATCTTAAAGGACTTCGATGAGAAATCATTAGACCTTAAAGATCCTAACGGAATAATATTGTTAGTGAATGGATTTTCAGGTACCCCTTTATCAGAGCTATATTTAATTTATCAAGCCGTTACCGAGAAACTTAAAGAGAAACAAATTAAAATTTCTCGCTCACTTGTTGGTAATTACACAACAGCTTTAGATATGGCTGGTGCATCAATTACTATGTGCCTACTTGATGATGAGATTAAAAAACATTGGGACTCACCTGTTCTAACATCAAATCTTAGATGGAGGTATTAAGGGCGTGTTTAAGAAACATTTAAATGAAGCAGGAAAAACTTACTGGACGCACTTTAAGTTTGCTTTTATTGCAGGCTTTATTCTTTTATATGCAGGCATCACCTCTATTATCCATGCAATTTTTCGCTGCTTCTTCAAATTCACCAGCCTGAAGCTTGTTAAATACTTACTAAAAAAAACCGAGTAAGGAATTATTTTGCATAATCAGTCTTATAGAAAATTAGGTTTTTGGATTGGTTTGCTTTTGTTCTTTTCTGTTATTTTAAATCCCACACCAGAATCATTGTCTATTGAGGGTTGGCAAGTTGCTGCTGTTGCACTCCTGATGGCCGCTTGGTGGGGAACAGAAGCAGTGCCCTTGCCTGTTACAGCTCTAATTCCGCTTGCTGCCTTTCCTCTGCTTCAAATTTCATCACTTAAAGAGACGGCTATATCTTATGCAAACCCCCACATTTTTTTATTTTTAGGTGGCTTTATATTGGCATTGGCTATTCAAAGATCAGGCTTGCATAAGAGACTTGCCTTATCGGTGGTATCAAAAGTGAATACATCGGCTAGTTATATTGTGGGTGCTTTTATGTGCATCTCATTTTTTATCAGCATGTGGGTGATGAATACCTCAACAACTCTAATGCTTCTCCCTATCTGTTTGGCTATCTGCGTCAATATAAAAGAAGCTTTGCCAGGATTGGCAAAAAAACAAATCAAAAACTTTGAAATTGCTCTATTCTTAGGTATTGCATATGCCTCTTCTATTGGTGGGATGTCTAGCTTGATTGGCACAGCACCTAATATTGTCTTCGCAGGCTTTATGCAAGAAAATTACAACATCGATATTTCATTTCTGGACTGGATGAAAATTGCACTCCCCATTGGATTAATTATGCTAGTTGTGTCCTTCATCATTCTGACAAAAATCATTTATCCATCCACGTTTGAAATTAATAACGCGACCAAAAGTAAAATAAACAAGGCCTTGAAAAAATTAGGGCACATCAGTCGAGATGAAAAAAAAGTTTTTCTTATCTTTTTGATTGCAGCGAGCTTATGGATAGGCAGGCCCTATTTGAAATATCATGAAATCATTTTAGGGCTTACTGACGCAGGTATTGCCATTTTAGCGGCCATTATTTTATTTATCTTACCTTCTGATAACAAGAAAAGTAATCTTTTAGAATGGGATGAAACAAAAAAATTACCCTGGGGGCTTTTGTTGTTATTTGGCGGCGGTCTCTCTTTAGCAAGCTCTATTAGCAGCTCAGGGTTAGGTCAGTGGTTAGGAACGTCATTTAGTTTGTTAGTGGAACTCAAGCCTTGGTTGATTATTCTATTAATCACAACCTTCATTGTCTTCCTTACCGAGCTCACTTCAAATACAGCAACAACGTCCACTTTTCTGCCAATTGCAACATCAATTGCTGTTGCAATTTCAGTTGCCCCTATATCGATTGCCATCCCACTGGTTTTGGCGTCAAGCTTGGCATTTATGCTACCTGTGGCGACACCACCCAACGCCATTGTTTATGGCTCAGGGAAGATTACGATTGGCAATATGATTAAGGCCGGATTTATTCTAAATTTGATTGGTATTCTGATTATTACACTGGTAAGTCACTATCTCTTTCCAGCATCTTTAGAAAAACTCTTCTAATAAGGAGTGTTTATAGTCATTCATCAATTTTAGATTTAATAAAACATTTGGTATATTCATTTATATATGACACTTGAACAGATAATTAATTGGATAATGGAGTTAAACACTCTTATCCTTGGTGCTGCAGGGTTTTTCCTTGTCATCGGATTTTTATTCCTTGTGACCGCAATATATTCCCTTATTTATGATAAAGCCTTTCGGAAAAAGTACTTTTTAAAGCTAGGCACCATTTTTTTTATCCTGCTAGTAAGTGCCATTGGTATCTTTTATCTTTCTATAAAGCACGGAGCCTTAATTCTATAGCGCTTTTCATTTAAAGCCTTTTAATAATTTTTCCATCTTCGTAAATTACTTCAGATTTAATATTTCCGTCTTTTTTCCAAGTTATTTCTTTGCCACTTTTTTTCCCATCAATAAATTTAACATTTTTTTTCATCTGTCCGTCTTCATACCACTGCTTCCATAACCCGTTGTACTTACCCTTGATGTAATTTACTTCAATCTTCTTTTGCCCATTTGGATACCACTGCTCCCAAAGACCCTCCTCATGATTATCTACGAAAAAGCTTTCCATCATTTTGTTGCCATTTTCGTACCAAAAAATTTCCTTCCCATTTTTTTTTCCATTTTTGTATGTCACTTCAAACTTAGGTTTCCCATTATTGAAGTATTCTTTTTGTGTCTTGTTGTTACGATCATCTGCCATGATCGATAGAGATAAACAGAGGCTTAACAGAGAGATTAAGTATTTCATAATTTGCCCTTCATTTATTTAAATCTCCTTATAGGCAATTTGAATTATCAAAAGTTTCTATAAACAGATTCATATTTTTGTTAATTTTTTATAAGAACAAGGAAGAGAAAAATTAAAAAGCATTGCCAATATATTATAAATTACTTAAATAAAATAATATAAATTATTGATATATAACAATTATTTATAAAATAAACTTAATCAATATTAAGCTGCTCAGGTAGTGGCTCTAGCTTACAAACACCACTGTATTCATAGGGCTTTTGCCATCCACTGATAATCTTAATTTGTCCCGTTTTTCGATCAATAAAGAAAGAAAAGCCTATTGAACCATCTGTATCCAACTCTTCTAAGCTGACTGAGTTCTTATCGACATTTAAGAAATGATTGCCGTGGAGTTTATGAATAAGTGTGCTACCTGATATTTTTATTTTTTCAATGGCAGGCTCCTTTACGCATGGTGTTCCATCCTCACAAAATAACGTTAACTCTCCCTCACAAATAAGGTCTACGCTCAGAGGTTCAGCACATAAAAAGCTTGGCAGAAGCAAAAATAAGAATAATTTTTTCATGTTTGGGTGTTCTTAATGAAGGTGATAAGATTGAAGCTTAACATCGATCATATAAAAATAAAGGGAAAAGTAGATGAAACTCAAAATTGCACTATTTACACTGCTAACCTCAATCTCATCGATCTCATTCGCAGCTGAGTATAAGACACTGCAAACATGTGTTGATAATATTGAAAAAGATTACCCAGGGCAAATTATGTCCATGGAAGTAGAGTCAGAGAATGGTGTTGTTAGCTACGAATTTGATATCGATACGAACGTTAATGGCACTGATTTTTTTATCGAAATTGAATGCGATGCTACAACAAGTCAATTAAGTGGCTTTCAGCTCGAAACTCATTCAGAAGACTCCCACTTTCAAGCTAAGGCAAAGATATCTGTCACAGAGGCAGAGAAAGCAGCAATTGATAAGTATAGTGGCGTGATAGTTGCAAGGGAATATGGCTTTGTAAGTGGGAAACCCTTTTATTCTTTCGATATTTATAACCAAGGCAAGAATATGCAAACTGAGATTACCGTTGACGCTCAAAACGGGGCAATTATTGGTGTAGAAGAAGAGCTATATCAAATTGGCCCTAATCGAACTTTTTAAAAAAAGGATAAATGAAACAATGAATAAAATTAATTTTCTATTAATCGCGATAATGAGTCTATTTCTATTTGGGTGCGCTTCTCAGACGATGACGGGTGATTCCTATTCTGGTAATCAAGCAAGAAAGGCACAGACTTTAAAAATGGGTCAAATTGAAAGCGTTAAGGGTGTAGAGATAAAAGCGGGAGAAGGTGGAATCGGCGCACTTGCAGGGGGGGCAATTGGTGGTATAGCGGCTTCTAATGTCGGTGGCGGTAAAATGTCTCTGGTATCTGCTATTGTTGGTGCGGTAGCTGGTGGTATCGTGGGTGATAAAATTGAAAAGAATGTAAATACGCTTAATGGCCAAGAAATAACAATCAGGCTTTCTAACGATACCTTAATAGTCGTCACTCAAGAAATTGATAAGAATGTTGGTCCCCTAAGGGCAGGTGATAAGGTAAGGGTACTTACCTCATCCAACGGAACGACGCGAGTACAACTGAATCAATAAGAAAATTTATTCAGATCGCCTCTGGCTTTCTTTTTTGAATCTCATCAAGAACAAGCTTACATTCTCCTGAGGTTAAATGGCAGCCATTAACACCATCCTCAAAGTTATAGCCATCAATCATTAACTCAACGAATTTTTTTACTTCTTCTAACTCCACATCAAGGAGCGTTGCAATTTCAATAAGCATTGCGGTATGTTCTTCTGTATGCATAATTTCCTCACAAATTAATAGTAAACCTTTCCTAAATAATACACGGGATTAGCCTATTTAGTGAAGCCAAATATTTTAATTTTGATAAAAAAGCCAACAAAAAGTTGGCTTTTTCAAAATGTAAAACACTTTATAAAGAATTAATAACCGTACTGTTTAATATCACTTTTTTCAAATGCCTTATCAATCGAATTAACTACTAAAGATTCAAAGGTATTAGGTGCCATATCGCCTTCAAAACCCTCTCCTCTAAATACAAAAATCCTTGCTCTAATTAGCTCACCAGAGACACTATCGCTAATTCTAGATTCAAACACCATGAAAGGGACTTTAGTATTATTATCCGTAATTTTTTTACCTAGGTTCCAAGCAGCTTTTATAGGTAAGAAGTCAAGTACACCCATCTCCTCCCCTGTTAAGTCAGCGTCTCTGAAGTTCACTTGCATTCTCATCACATTGGGCTCAGCTGAACTAGCTAACGAGTATGACGCTTTAACTTCATCTCTTATCTTAGTTCTCGCCGTATTTTTGATTCTAGTAAGTAGCTCAGTGGTCACTGTGCTATCAGCTTTTTCTTCAATGGTTATATCATCTAATAATACTGAGTTGTATGAACTCAGGCTAAGATCTGGGTTGTTATACCCATAAGATCTAAAGTTATCTTCATCGACAAGTAGAGTCCAGCAATCAACATTTTTAAATATCGTTGTCTCTGCTAGATCATTTATTACTTTATTCTCGCATGCTAGCGATTGAGAGATCATGGTAAATGGAAGTGCTATAGCTAATACTAATTTCGTAAATTTCATTTAAACTCCTCTGGTTAAAAAAACTCATAATAATTTGCGATTTAATTTTAAATAAGAATTATTTTCATTACAAGGATTAAATAAGAATTTACTTAGCAGTGTTTTGAAAATAAATTCTTTTTTCTGTGTATTCCCTTAAAGGTGCCATTGCTCTTATTTTTAAACTCGATTGAATCAAGCATTTCCAATGTCTTACCAAAAGAATCTATAAGATTATCGACCATGACAGAATTAATATTATTTTTAATCACAATTCTAAACATTGTTTTTGACCCCTCTTGATCCGTAAAGATAGGTTTGTCTTCCTTTGTAATTGGATCCTCAAAATTCATTCTATAACCACTGACGTACCAATTATGCTCTGAAATAGCATGCTGCAAGTCAATGTCATCATATTCAAAATTACATTCGGGATTAAGCATAGCAGTCACGACTGGCAAGCAATTCTTATCTCCATCATCAAGGATGATGAATCTTGGCATACCTTCAAATTTCATTTTTCCTAATCCTTCTCGGATTTTTTGAGCGTGGGTCATCATATGTTCACAAATTTTTTGATAGCCAGCGATCCCATACCTTAAAAACTTATAGTATTGGACATAAATACCACTTGCGGGTCTTGAAAAATTTAAGTTATAAGATTCGCCCATTCCACCTAAGTAACTGACTGATATAGCAACATGGTCACTTAAATTCTCACGCTGTCGCCATACTATCCAACCTGTCCCAATGCAGGATTCACCAAATTTATGCCCGCTTGCTGAGATGGATAATACATTTTTCAATCTAAAGTCCCAGTCAGGGAGATCTTCTTGAAATGGAGCGATAAAGCCACCAGAAGCAGCATCAACATGAATTCCTACTTGAAAACCTCGGTTTTTGTTTACCTTTTCAACGACATCATTGATCTCACTGACAGGGTCGTATTGCCCCCCATAATGATTTCCCATAATCGCAATGACACCTATAGTGTGATCATCAATAGCACTACTAATCTCATCAGTATTTATTTTGAAGTCCTTATAGGATGGCTGAATAAATTTTGCATCAATATCCATGTACTTAATTAACTTTTCCCAGGCAGCCTGAAAGCAGGTTGAAATCACTATGTTCGGCCTGTCTCCAAAAACCTCTTTTTCGCTGAGGTTATTTGACTTTGCATACCACTTTCGCCATCTAAATTTTAGTGCCAATCCTGCTAGAAGGCATGCTTCTGTTGAACCCACAGTGCAGGCACCAGGGTAACAACCATAATCATCAAAATCATCTGGTTCAGGGCAATGCCATAATCTGGCAATCATGTTGACGCATGTGTCGTGTATTTTAAAAGATTGAGGGTAAACCGTTTGATCTGCAATATTAACTTCTAGGCCTTTTAGTGCAAGTTCTTGCTCTTGTGCTTCCAAGCGGACATTTACATAAGATGATGTATTGAGTGCAGGAGCAACATCTAAAAGTATCTCGTCTTCAATGAAGGTCTTCACCTGCTCAGCACTACAACCGCCAGATGGTATTTTATTTCTATCAATAGATACTTTATCTTCTAATGAAGTTTTTTGAGACTCTAGTAAAGCTTTTAATTTACTAACCTCATCTTTTAGTTTATTAATTTCTGATGTCATTTATTAAGCCCCTGTTTTATTTGTTACCCATTTATAAAAATCATCATTTAGATTACAGTAATTAAAAATTAACAAGTAAACAAGATTTAATTTTTATATGAAATTTTCTTTATTTATTAATAAAATATAGTAGAATTACGCCTTCTGGATGTCCCCATCGTCTAGAGGCCTAGGACACTGCC
>JGI24920J38491_100565_pt1 | contig 16516 bp, 23 predicted proteins | sample LinPFosmplate8_FD_38491 | JGI IMG/M metagenome (IMG submission 38491)
TAAACCACATGCTCCACCGCTTGTGTAAGCCCCCGTCAATTCCTTTGGGTTTTAGCCTTGCGGCCGTAGTCCCCAGGCGGCTGATTTCATGCGTTAGCTCACTTTCTGAAATTTGGACAAAAAAGGATTTAGAGTAAAAAAAGGGGTCGATTTTTTCGACCCCTTGCTCTTCCAAAACTGAATTAATTAACGTAAAACAGGGTGTGAAGAAGGCTCCTTAATCGCCGGAATTTCTTCAAAAGTATGGAAAGCCGGAGGAGACGCCACCGTCCACTCTAAAGTTGACGTTGTTGATTCACCTTCCACTGCCCATGGGTTAATACCACACTTTTCACCTTGTGTTACTGTGGCGTAAACAACATAGAAAAAGAAGAGGCTGGCTAAAATTGATAAATAAGAACCATAACTACAGATCAAATTCCACCCTGCAAACGCGTCAGGATAATCTGGGATACGTCGAGGCATACCAGCGAGTCCTAGAAAATGCATAGGGAAAAAAGTGATATTGACCCCAATAAAAAATAACCAAAAATGAATTTGGCCAAGAACTTCTGGGTACTGGTAACCAGAAATTTTACCAATCCAGTAGTAAAAACCCGCAAAAAGAGCAAAGACCGCACCCATAGAGAGCACATAATGAAAATGCGCAACCACGTAATAAGTGTCATGTAATGCAATATCAATCCCAGCATTGGCCAGAATAACACCGGTCAGACCACCAACCGTAAATAAAAAGATAAAACCTAATGCAAAAAGCATCGGCGTACGGAAGGTGATGGAACCACCCCAAGCCGTCGCAATCCAACTAAAGATCTTAATTCCGGTAGGAACCGCAATAATCATCGTGGCCGCGGTGAAATAAGCACGAGTATCCACATCTAAACCAATAACATACATATGGTGCGCCCAGACAATGAAGCCTAAAACACCAATACTTAGCATTGCATAAACCATACCTAAGTAACCAAAAATGGGTTTTCTTGAGAATGTACTAATAATATGGCTCACAATACCAAAACCTGGAAGAATCAAGATATACACTTCCGGGTGTCCAAAAAACCAAAAAAGGTGCTGGAACAAAATAGGGTCACCTCCGCCCGCCGGATCAAAGAACGAGGTATTAAAGTTACGATCCGTTAACAGCATCGTAATCGCTCCCGCTAAAACCGGTAAAGAGAGAAGAAGTAAGAAGGCCGTAATCAGAACAGACCACACAAATAAAGGTAAGCGATGGAAGCCCAGACCAGGCCCACGCATGTTAAAGATAGTGGTAATAAAGTTAATCGCCCCTAAAATACTGCTCGCTCCAGATAAATGTAAACTGAAAATAGCTAAATCAACTGCACCACCAGAGTGGCTCGTAATATGACTTAGAGGAGGGTAAACCGTCCATCCTGTTCCCGCACCAACTTCGACGAGAGCACTACTTAAGAGTAAGAGAAGAGAAGGTGGTAAGAGCCAGAAACTAATATTATTTAAACGTGGAAAGGCCATATCCGGCGCACCGATCATGATTGGGACAAACCAGTTTCCAAAGCCACCGATTAAGGCTGGCATAACCATGAAAAAGATCATGAGAAACGCGTGCGCCGTCACGATGACATTATACAATTGGTGATTTCCTGCCAGAATCTGGTTTCCAGGCTGTGCCAATTCCATACGTAAGAGAAGAGAGAACATAGACCCTAGGACTCCAGAGAATGCACCGAAGATAAGGTAGAGTGTACCAATATCTTTATGGTTCGTTGAAAAGAGCCAACGGTTGATGAAGTTCATCATAGAGACGTACTTTTTTTCTAAAAGAGCAGGACAGGCCAAAGCCCAACGACGAAGCGATCACTACTCACGATTTAGATTCATGGTCTGCACGGAAGTCTTTGCTTTTGCAGTGCTTGAAACACCAAAAAGTGCCAAGATCAACTTCACAAAGGAGGGCAAGACGTAAAAAAAAAAGTAAATGCAAGGAAGTAAGAACGCTCATGCGTCTGGGTCTGGAGTCAAGAAGTGTAGGGGTGAGATATGTTCATAAAAGTGTAGTCAAGTAGACTATCATCAAGAAGTAGAAGAGTCATTAAAAAAGATTTAGTAGTACGAGGGTGGGTTGACAGGTGACTGGCATGTGAAGGAAAGAAAAGTTTGGAAAACGAAGAGTTCAAGCAAAGAAAGAACAGAGAGTAGAGACAAGAACAAGAAAAAACAGGGAGAAGATAACACGGTTTGGTTCTGTGAAGAGTGTGAATTGTGAACCCTACTGAAGACTTCTGTGTGGTAGAGAAGAGTTCATTTCTGTGTCGATTGTCTACTGAGAACTGTGTGTGTCTTGAGTGAGTGCTTTCCCTCGTCTTACTAAATCTTTTTTAATGACCTTTGTGTGATCTATGTTTTCTGTGTCTGTGGTGTCTAACTATAAATTTTTTGGAGTTTGAGAGAAGTCGAGACGAGCAACCGAACCCATTTTGAATTCGACTTTGACGCAGGACTTCGCTGTATATACTAGGGCAATCTGGGAAACACAGTAAACTCCTTCTGGGGCGTTGTCCATGGGCATTTTCATTCCCATGGATTCCGTGCATGGGAATTGTCATTCCCATGAGTACCGTCGCCAAGACGGTATTTCAACGCCGTCAAGCCGTTCTTTCGTCTTTGAGTGTTTCAAGGACAACCCGTCTTTGACTATTTGGGTTGTCCTTGCTTTAATTGTTCGAGCGCTTGGTGTAAGAGTTGTGGCCCTACCGTCTTTTTTGACTGTCGAAAGGCTTCTAAAACACCATACTTTAACCCCTGTTGCCAATTTCTCTGGACGGTTTCTTGACCTTTCTGTTCAATTTGTGAAAGGATCTGCAATTTGTTTCTCAACTGTGTCGCAAACGTTGCTTGTAATCCTGCTTCTCGTGTTGAGTGTAGGGTTCTGAGTTCTTTACAACTTTGTTCACGTAACTGAGCCACTTGTCCCTCTAACAATAATGCTTTCTTATACTCTGTTAAAAGATCTTGCAATAAGGCTTCTTTCACGTCTAAATATTTTTGTAACTCTTTTTGGATCGTTTCTTTACGGAAAGTGAAAGCTTCGCGAATACTTTCTCCCAGAGTAATGCTACTAAAAATTAAAAACGCAATAAAGCTTAAACCAATGAGAATTTCTTCATTATAAATAATAATATTTTTCGAGCTTAAGACTAAGAATGTCAACCCACCAAAAAGTAAGGTCGAGGCATTCTGTTGGATAAGTTTGAAGGACATAAGGTTTGTCTTTTTTTCTCGGAGTCCCAGAGACTCAAGTCGGCCTTGTACCAAACCATGGTTTTGGTAAACTCTGGTGCTCTCTAAATGCTTAACGTTTCTTCTTCGTACCTTTCTTTCCACCCTTCCCTTTCGCGGTCAAAGGCCCGAAAAGTTTTCGTAGAAAGTACTCTTGTACAAAGGTGTGACCAGAGTGTGTAAAACCGCATGCAGGGTAAGCCGACATAGGTAAAAGTTTTTTCAATTGATTTTTCGTCATGTTATTCGCAGTAATCTCGTCCCCAAGTTTCGATTGGTATTGTGTTTGTACATTTTGGAAATGCTCTTGGTTCGTTTTTTGTACGGTTTTTTCTACCCACCCCGCGGTTGTTTCAAAACTACTTTGAAGCGCTTGTTTTGATTGATTTAAACTTTTTCGAACTGCTTGTTGCATCGTTTGGAGAACTCGTTCTTGTTCTTGCTCGTAAGTATTTTCTTTACTCTCTTGTGTGAGGCTAACTTTATGTTCTCTCATTTTGAGAACCCTTGTAATTTTTGGTAAATAAAATTTGAGGAGTGTGAGATAGAAAACCGAAATTGTGAGAGTGAGCCAAAAAAATTGTGTAAAATACGAAACTTTATCGAGTTGAGGCATCTGTGGCGTCTTTTTTTGTATAATTTATTCATCGTTTCAAAGGTGAGTTGTGGGGAAAGTGGCCGAGTGGTTGAAGGCGGCAGACTGTAAATCTGTTGAATTAAATCTACGTAGGTTCAAATCCTACCTTTCCCATGTGGTTAGATAACATAACGGTAATGTACTGGATTGCAAATCCGAGAATGACGGTTCGATTCCGTCTCTCTTCATGAACCATTAACCTTTTAAAAGATTAATAAATTCTACAGCAATAGTTTGTTGTTTACGATAATAAATAACAAGAAGAGCTAGCCCAATTGAGGATTCTGCAGCCGCCACTGTTAAAATAAACAGCGAAAAAATTTGGCCCATGAGGTCATCTAAATAAACTGAAAAAATGAGAAAGTTAAAATTAACCGCTAACAGCATCAGTTCAATCGACATTAGCATGATAATAATATTTTTACGATTTAAAAAAATACCCCAAATCCCTAACAAAAAAAGCGTGCAAGAAACGAGCAAATAATTTAATTCAGTCATATTAGTATTCTTTTTCAAAGAGCAATCAGGGTAGCAGGATTTGAACCTACGACCTTCTGTACCCAAAACAGATACGCTACCAAACTGCGCTATACCCTGCTTTCCAGTATTTTATATTCTACAGGACTCGAACCTGTGACCAACAGCTTAGAAGGCTGGTGCTCTATCCAACTGAGCTAAGAATACAAGAAAAGCTTCAAGGTCGACGTAAGCCGAATTTTGTATCCATTTACCTTATTTTCGGTAAAAGATGTGTTTATTTATCTTATTTCAGGTTTCCACCTAATATAATGCGATGTTGTCTTGCTTCTTGTGGGGGTTTTTCATTTAGGTATGTTGTCATACCAAACGCTTTTCATAAAAACTGCTCTTACACTTTCCCTGAGATTTCTCTCGCGAGCTTTTCACTCGCACAAATTCAAAGTTCGGACTTTCCTCCTTTTTGTAAGGCAAACACTTAGGACCTTGAGAATATAGATTATAAAAAGAACTCGCGGGTATAGATTAATGGTAGATTATCTGTTTTCCACACAGAAGATATGGGTTCGATTCCCTTTACCCGTAAAAAAGCTTACTTGGTGAAATTGGTATACACGACAGACTTAAAATCTGTTCCTTTTTAGGGTATCGGTTCAAGTCCGATAGTAAGTAAAAAAAGTTTGACTAAGAAAAGGAACATTTATGTCAACAGAAAATCACATGAAACTTTCTAAACGGTTTGGGTTAAATTTAAGGCCTTTCAAAAAAGTGACCCCCAAACAACAAAAAATTATGCAAAAAGTACAAAAACAACAAGCGTTAAAAAAAAAATCAAATTTTGGGGTTCAACTCGAGATTAAAAAAAGTGTTGCTTTTTTGTATGGCGGTCTCAGAGCTAAATATTTAACCACTCTTTTTCAAAAGAGTTTTCAGCGAAAAGGCAGCGTGAGTCAAAATATGATCAGTTTTTTGGAAAAACGTTTAGATACCGTGCTGGTAAAAAACCATTTTGTGGGGAGTTTTGCCCATGCCCGCCAACTTATTAGCCACCAGAAAGTTAAGGTGAACGGGGCACTTATCCAAGTGCCGTCTTTTCAATTATATCCTGGTGACGTAATCAGTTTAGATGACGAAGCCCAAGACCAAGTTAGACAAACTATGCGTGATTTTTTGAATCGTCAAGAAGAACAAAGCGGTTTGAAAAACTTCAGCGCAAAAAAAGAACGAGATTTTACCAACACCGTGGTTTGGTACAAGACCACTTACTGTGAAGTGAATTATAAAACACTAGAGATTGTGATTTTATTTGCTCCACAAAATGTTCACTATCCTATCAAGGTACAGACAGAAAAGTTTACCAAAGTTTTTAAACGTTAAATTTTTTTAGGCAAAAGGATACAGTGCACTCTATGCAAAGGAGTCTGTATCCTTATATAAAGCCGTACAAAAAGTAAGTAAAACCAAACATTCAAACAAACTACAAAGAAAAAAAGCAATAGAAAATTGTAACCAAAAATCAGGGGGGGACAAAAATGAGGCAACTAAAATGAGCACAAAATACCAAAACGAACGTCGTTTGTAAAAATTTTCAGGGTTTAGCCCACTCTCTGGAGAAAAAACGGTCATGAGTAACGGCAATTGACTGAAAACAAAAACGACCACAAAACAAGAAAGTACTAGAAAAATATAAGGCAAAATTTTTGGTGACAACCCCAAGGTTGGTTGAAGAAAAGACATTTTTCTTTGGTTTATTGCAAAACCACCCCAAAAATCCCAAATAATAGGCAGGAGTACCCGCAAAACCATGGTATTCGTAAGATACAGAAAAAGAAGACTCCCCAAAATTCGTTGCTGATAAAGTTTACTTTCCGCGGTAAATAAACTCGGCCGGAAAAAAATGATAAAAAAATAAAACGCTAAGGGACATGTGAAAAGTGTGGCACTATAAGCAGACATGAGTAAACTCGCATAAAAAGCTTCGGCAGCTTCGGTAAAAATAAAGTCCGTAAAACTACCTGGTGACGTGGTGCACACCGGTGCACAAAAAATATGCAAGAGATCACCAAAATGCTCGAACCAGTAAACAAATGCGCTTATCCAACCGAGTAAAATATATTTCATTTTCCACCGCAAATCTAGAGTGTACAATGAAAAAAGAAAAGAAGGTGTTTTTTGTAGATACATATTTTGTTCTTTTTTCGGACAGGGTGGGATTCGAACCCACGGTACTTGTCATACGTCAGTTTTCAAGACTGAGACCTTCAACCACTCAGACACCTGTCCAACGGTGCGACGCTTTGCTCGCAGTTATGCGGAAGTAGGACTTGAACCTACATTTTTCAGGTTATGAGCCTGACGAGTTACCAATTACTCTATCCCGCAAACGCGCCTTAAGTATGACAGGATTCGAACCTGTGACCAGTAGGTTAAAAGCCTAATGCTCTACCAATTGAGCTACATACCCTTTAGTACGGATAGAGGGATTTGAACCCCCACGAAGTTACTTCATCAGAACCTAAATCTGATATGTCTACCAATTTCATCATATCCGCGACTCGAAGCAAAGGTCCGTCGCTTTGACGTCAAAGCGACGGACGTTGAGAATTGTCTGCGAAGCCAATTCTCAACACGTTTAAAAAATTAAACTTAAAAAACAAAAAGAATTAAAAAAGCCATCATTAAAGCAAAAAGGGCAATTGCTTCAGTTAAAGCAAAGCCTAAAATTGCATATCCAAATAAAGTTTTTGTTAATGAAGGGTTACGTGCTACTGAACTAATAAAAGAACCAAAAACAATTCCAATTCCGGCACCAGCCCCCGCCAAAGCGATCGTTGCACAACCTGCTCCAATTAATTTTGCACCTTCAGCCATATACTCTTTTTTTTTAGATCTCAACCACAGTTCGAAAAAGTGTTCATTTAAAAATGAATAATGACACACGATTTCTAGTCTAAAAGTATCAGAAAAAATAGATTAAAACCATAAACAATTACAAACGACGACGCTTTTTTTGTCGGCAACCGTTGAAGGGGACCCGTGTTAAATCTTCAATTTTTGTAATTTTTAAACCGGAAGTGTGCAAACCACGTAAAGCTGCTTCTTTGCCATAACCAACACCTTTTAATTTTACATGTACACGTAATAAGTTTTGAGAGAGGCAGTTTTGGGCAATTTTTTCGGCGGTTGCTTGGGCAGCATAACTCGTTGACCTTTTTGACCCTTTAAAACCAACACTGCCCGCGGACGCCCAAAGGAGAGTATTCCCAGCCATGTCTGTGACGTTGAGAATTGTGTTATTTAAAGTCGTTGTAATACAAATATAAGACAGAGAGGAGGTTTTGGTATTTTCAGAATGGCGCATAGTGATGCTCCTTTTTAAACAATTTTTTTCTTCCGGCACGACCGAGCGTTCGTATGCGAGCGTTGACCGCGAACTGGAAGCCCTTGAATGAAACGAAAACCTTTAAAAGAACCAATTGTAACACACCTTTGAATATCTTGGTCGACAATACGTTTTAAATCGGATCCCGTGACATAATATCGTTGAACCAAACGCACAAGTTTTTCTTTTTGCGAAGCTGTTAAATCTTGAACTTTTAAAGTGAGTGCAAAACCAAGAGAATCACAAATTTGATGCGCTAAAAACTTGTTGATTCCATAAACTTTAGTAAGTTCTTGCCGAACCAACTTGTGTTCTTGAAAGTTTTGTTGAAATAAAAGAACCATAGACACTATTTTTTTTTACCGGGTTTTCGAATAACGGTCGAATCTTTAAGCTGAACACCCTTCCCTTTGTAAGGCTCAACAGGCTTTAACGCTAAAAGTGTAGCGGCTACCTGGGAGACCCTTTTTTTGCTTACACCAAATAAACAAATTATTGTTGCCTTCGGAACAAAAATTTTTACATCGTTTGGAATAGCAAGTGTCACAGGGTGGCTGTAACCAACTCGAAGTTCCACAGCAGTGTGAGAAACTTTTGCCTTAAAACCAACACCAACCAGTTCTACAGAAAGAAAAACCCCTTTGGTAAGCCCTTCGATATACTGCATAAGGGTAGACGTTACTGTGTGTAACGTTTTTTGACCCTCTTGCCCCCGCGTTCTAAAATGGAGCTCTTGATGCGCTTGTGGGTGTTGTACGAGTTTCACGGAAAAGCCCCCTTTTTTTTCGTATGTTTTTAAATGGAGTTCTGCTTTTCCTAGCGGCCCCTCAACTTCGAGAACTGAATTTTGAAGAAACATTTGAACCGTCGCTGGTACAATGCAACGCTTTTTAAAACTGGTTAATGCCACCGGTCGCATAGACAACTCTTTTTTTTTTGTGAATACTTGTACAAAGAAACCCTTTTAAAAAACTTGGCAAAGGATCTCACCCCCAACACGATTCTTTTGGGCTTGTTGGCTTGTACACACACCCTTAGGTGTGGAAAGGATTAAAAGGCCTAACCCATTTTCCAGAGTGGGCAACTTTTTACAGGAAACATAAACTCTTTGTTTCGATCGAGAAATTTGCTGAATTTTTCTGAGACCCTTACCCTCTTCGTTTTGCTTTAGAAAAATATTAATGGACCCTTTTTGACGAAAAAAACCTTTAATATAACCGTGAACAAGTAAAATTTTTAAAAGAGACCAGACCAGTTTGGAAAACGGGACCGACAAAGAGCGTCGATGTGCTTGTTGAGCGTTTTGAATAGAACACAGAGCTTGACTTAAATTTGTCATAAAACATCTTTTTTTAAACCAATGTAGACTTTTGCGTCAAAAAATTACCAACTGGACTTCGTGAGTCCTACGATTTCACCATTTGAAACGAGTTCCCTCAAAACAATTCGTGAACATTTGAATGCCCGAAGAACACCCTTGCCACGCCCACTCAGAACACAACGATTTTTTGTTCGGACCGCCGAGCTTTTTTTTGATACTTTATTTAATTTTAACATAAACTCATATCGAAGAGATTGTGGTAAGCTGCGATCTTGTAAAATTGCCTTATACAAGATTCTCTGTTGTTCACTACGGGCAACGAGAGTTCTAAGGTTTCCATCTTTTAAGACTGCGTTGTTCATTTCCATTTTCTTTTTTTAGGCCATTCTTTGGTAAGCTGGGAAGTTATATGACGTAAATAGGAGTTTTTTTTCAAAGTCTGCCTTTGTCGTCGTATGAAATTGAATAGAGCACCCTCGCATCATTTCAAAAAGTTCAAAATTTTTTTCTAATTCAGGAAAAAATAAGAATTCTGTGAAACCAAGCTGCAGTACCCCCGGCTCTGATAAAGTGCGTTCAGAAAAAAGAGGGTCTCTTTTAATTTGTGGAAGAACAACCAATGCCAGAGTATCTAAAAAAGATGTCATTTTTACCCTTCGTAAAGTCAATTTGCACCCAAGAATTGAATTCTTTTTTAATTTAAACCCCGCGACAGACTTTTTTGCTCTCAACAACTTCGGGTGTTGGCCTGAAAGAAGACTTAAACTTACCATAGGGAAAAGACTGTGTTTTTTTTCTGCAACAATATAACGGCTTGTCAAATTGATCGAAATATGGGAGAGTTGAGGAATTTCAAATGAATTTCTAGCATTTACTTTAAGCAAAAAATCTCTACAGAAAAGAGAAGAGGAAGAATGTTTCATGCGTTGTTTTTTTTTCACTGGGAGGCTTCTTTATAAAGTTGTAGAAGCCAAGACCAAAAGTTTCATAAAATTCTTTTCGCGAACTTCAAAAGGAGCAGTGCCTTGAACTCGTGTGCCAAGAGGAGATCCCTGGGCAGAAAGAAGGGCCGCTGAATTTCGTTGGAAAGTGTAAGAAGTACCGTCTTGACGACGTTTCGGCCGTTTTGTTTCTAGAAGAACCGCTTTAAAAAGTTGGCCTTTCTTAAGTGTCTTCGTGTTATTCTTCGGGTTCGTTTCTTGAAGGCTAACCACAATTAAATCACCGACCTGACCCATGTTTTTTTTTGTTTTTTTCAGGATTTTAATGCATTTTGCTTTTTTTGCGCCTGAATTATCTGAAATAGCGAGAAGAGTCCCTACTTGAATCATAAATCTTTTCTTTTTTCTTTGTTCAGTACAGATTTAACATTAGGGCGAAAAGACGATAACGGATCAACCACAAACTGTGTTCGTACCGGTAATTTTTGGCTTGCTAAACGAAAAGCTTGATACGCAGACTCTGGTGAGACACCATCGAGTTCAAAGAGAATTTGCCCTTGTTGAATCGAACAAGCCCAAAATTCAGGGGAACCTTTTCCTTTTCCCATACGAACTTCCGCAGGCTTTTTGCTGACGGGCTTATCTGGGAAAACCCGAATCCAAATTTGTCCACTTCGTTTGAGTTTGCGGGTCATGACTCGGCGAGTGGCTTCAATGACCGAAGCGGAAAGACGCCCACAGTGTACAGATTGAATACCAAAAGAGCCAAAAGAAAGAGAGTTCATTTTGACTCCACCGACTCGACCTTTTTGGAATTTACGGTATTTGGTTTTTTTTGGTTGGAGCATATTGAAAATTCTTTTTTACGTATTGGGTTTATAGGATACCCAAACTTTTACACCAATCAAGCCGTAGGGAGTGTAAGCGCAGACTGAAGCATATTCAATCTTTTGAAAAAAGGTATGCAAAGATGTTTGTCCGAACCTTTTTGACTCAACGCGTGCCATTTCCGCACCACCAAGACGCCCCGCGCAGGTAATTTTAAAACCTTGAATTGTTTCTTCTTTTTTAACTGTTTGAACTAGGTGTTTAAAAATTTGTCTAAAAGGAGTATTCTGCTCCAATTGGTTGGCAGCTTGATGCGCAATAAAATGCGCTGTTTTTGTTGATGATTTAACTTTAACAGGATGCCAAGAAACTTCACTTTTTGCGTAGTGGGTTAAAATCTGGCTAATATGTTTTTGATAAAATTGGACTTCGGAGGCCTTGTTCGCAGTTTTTTGATATCTCCCAAAAATAAGGTGGTTTTTCGTTTCTAAAGGCGTTTGGTAAACCGAGATTTTTTTCGATTTCGCTTTTTGGTATTGCAACAAAAAAAAGTTAATGATCATAAATTTTTTTGCCTCGTCCCATGTTTTTTGTTGCTGAGTTAAAAACCAACTAAATTTTTTTTGAGGTTGATCTGGTGAAAAAACAAATAACTGGGAAGCATTTTGGAAAAAACCCGTCGTTACTAAAGAAGCAAGCTTTGTTTGATACTGGCTTTCAAAAATACGAGGATCACAAAAAAAACTATGCATTCGTAAACTATGCGGGGCTTGTTGAAAGTGAGACCTCTCTGTCCGAACCCCAATGGATTTCAGCAGAGTCTGGACAAACTCTTGACATTTTTTTTGTTGGTGAAAAAGAGAGCCAAAAAGTCGATCTGCAAACCAGGTATGTGAGAAGTGTCGATTTAGCCCGATTCGAAGGCTTGTTGGTGTGCTTTTTTGTCCCATGTTATTTTTTTTTCTCTTTTTTCTTATGCACAGGTTTTTTTCGAGTGCTCGCAAATTCGCCAAATTTATGGCCAATCATTTCCTCTGTAATTTTAACAGAAAGGAAAGACTCTCCCGTATAAATAGCAAATGTTTGTTCGACAAATTGAGGCAAAATATAAGAACGCCGCGACCAAATTTTAATTGGCGCGGGTGCATCAGCAGATAAAAGCTTTTTTAATACAAATTGGTCCAAGAACGGACCTTTCCAAAGAGATCGGGCCATATTTGAAGCAATCTTTTTTTGGCGGCAGTAGAGCGAAAGTGGCGAAATTTGGCAGACGCGTTACCTTGAGGGGGTAGTACAAAAGTTGTGTGTGGGTTCAAATCCCACCTTTCGTATTTTTTATTTTAAAGTTTGGTTCGTGTTTGGAACTTGAGTTTGCTTTGTACACCGACGGATGCAATAGCTTTAAAGAGGTCTACAAACAGAAAAAACTCGAGAAAAGTAGAAAAAGTATCCACTCTTAAATGTTTTTGAAAAACACGCATTTCAAACTGTTCGCGAGCTTTTTTATCGATATGGGGGGAGCTTAGTACTGTAATTTTTCTAATTTTAGTCGGTGACGCGCCCGTATTTCTTAAAGAGCTCACAGAGCGTCCCACAAGCTGTTCATTCTTTAGTTTATGAGCTAGACTTTGAACGTTTTTAAGGTAATTTTCAATCAATTTTGGTTCAAAAGATTTCAAAGAAAGAATAAGTTGGTAAGTCATAAAAATGTATTTTTTTCAAAAATGGAACTTTGGAAATGATCGGACTTGAACCGATAACTTCATGCTTGCAAAGCATGCGTTCTGCCAATTGAACTACACTCCCTTTTCAAAAAGAACGAATCTAAACAACAAATATTCGGAGGAAATGGGATTCGAACCCATGGTGCATTAAATTGCACGTTGATTTAGCAAACCAATACCTTCAGCCACTCAGCCATACCTCCTTATGTGTTCTTATCAAATAAAAAAAAGATTATTTTAATGGCTACTTTACAGAATTCACCGGGGAAAAAGTTTAAAAATTTTACCCTAAACTTTGGACCACAACATCCAGCCGCACACGGGGTTCTTCGTTTAATTTTAGAAATGAATGGCGAAATTGTTGAGCGCGCGGATCCCCATATTGGGCTTTTACACCGAGGTACAGAAAAATTAATTGAATACAAAAATTACATGCAAGCTTTACCATACTTTGATCGACTTGATTATGTCTCAACTATGGCACAAGAGCACGGGTATTCGTTAACCGTTGAAAAACTTTTGCACTGCCAGGTACCTTTGCGTGCTCAGTACATTAGAGTTCTCTTTGCGGAAATTACAAGAATTTTGAACCATTTGTTGGCTTTAAGCTGCCACGCCATGGACGTTGGGGCATTGACACCTTTTCTTTGGGCCTTTGAAGAAAGAGAAAAGTTAATGGAGTTTTACGAACGCGTTTCAGGTGCACGTTTTCATGCTGCTTATATTCGCCCAGGGGGTGTTGCTCAAGATTTACCGCAGGGTCTGTGTGACGATTTGCATAAATTTTGCCAGACATTCGCTTCGCGAATTGATGAGATGGAAGAAATGTTGACGAACAACCGAATCTGGAAACAACGTTTAGTAGACATTGGGACCGTCACTGCTGATGAAGCCATCCAATGGGGTTTCTCTGGTGTAATGCTTCGAGGTTCAGGTGTTGCTTGGGATCTACGTAAAACACAACCTTATGACGTCTATAGTGATTTACAATTTGATATCCCCGTTGGGACACAAGGTGATTGCTACGACAGATATTTGATCCGAATTGAGGAAATGCGACAGAGTCTAAAATTAATTGCTGAATGTTTAAATAAACTTCCACAAGGCCCCATTAAAGTGGATGACCGAAAAATTACGCCTCCGTCAAAAAGCCACGTCAAAGAGTCTATGGAATCTTTAATTCACCATTTTAAATTGTATACCGAAGGCTTTGTCGTTCCTGCTTCTGAAACTTATACGGCAGTGGAAGCGCCTAAAGGTGAGTTCGGTGTTTATTTGGTAAGCAATGGTACTAACAAACCATACCGTTGCAAAATTCGTGCGCCAGGTTTTGTTCATCTGCAAGCTTTAGATTTTATGGCAAAGAAGCATTTATTAGCAGACGTGGTAACAATTATTGGAACACAAGACATCGTTTTTGGTGAAGTAGATCGATAGTGTCTAAAAGGTTCGGGAAAAACGGGGTTCGAACCCGCGCCCACTGGCGTGACAGGCCAGGACTCTACCCAATTAAGCTATTTTCCCTGATTTATGTAGGTGCTAACGGGTTCGAACCGCTGACTTTCTCGGTGTAAGCGAGATGCTCTACCAGCTGAGCTAAACACCCATGTATTCAAAAAAAGAAGAATGTATGAACGAGTATATCCCTTTACTTTTACTGATTGGAGTAAGTTTTCTTTTGTCCATGTTAATTTTAGGCCTCTCTTTTGTGTTTTCTACCCAAAAAGCAGATCCAGAAAAAGTGTCGGCTTACGAATGCGGTTTCGACCCTTTTGATGACGCCCGTGCTCGGTTTGATATCCGGTTTTATCTTGTAGCCATTCTTTTCATTATTTTTGATCTTGAAGTGACATTCCTCTTCCCCTGGGCCATTTCTTTAAATAAAGTTGAGCTTTTTGGGTTTTGGTCGATGGTTATTTTTTTATGTATTCTGACGATTGGTTTCGTCTATGAATGGAGAAAAGGTGCTCTCGATTGGGAGTAAGTTTCATTGATGTACACATGACGAAGTGTTATGTGTACATCAACCCTGCAGTAATTGGCACACAGAAAATAAAAAAAAGCGCCATGCCAATAAAGAATTACTTTATTTGTGTTGCATTAATTCCCAAGGGCTAGAAAAGTCAAAGAAACGAAAATCTTGGCTTAATTCAATAGGTTCCGAAACGACGCGTTTCTTTGAATCATCATATCGAAATTCGATGTAGCCACTGAGTGGAAAGTCTTTACGTAATGGGTGTCCTTCAAAGCCGTAGTCCGTAAGCAAGCGCCGGAGATCCGGGTGGTTGAGAAAACAAATACCAAACATATCCCATGTCTCTCTCTCGAACCAGTTCGCAGTGGGGTAAATCGAAGTAATTGAATCGATTGCAATATTTTCATTGACAGGGACTTTGACACGGAGCCGGGTGTTGTACTGCAAGCTTAAGAGATGGTAGACCACTTCAAATCGGTTTGCTCTGGATGGGTAGTCTACCGCCGTAATATCGACAAGCATTTTGAATTGGGTTGCGGTATGGTTTTTTAAAAAATAAAAAAAACCGAACACGGATTGGGGGAAAATTGTAAATGTCATTTCGTTGGTTTGCAAAGTGTATTTGGAAACCCATTTCGGAACCATCCTAAGAACCAAAGAATCAAAAGAGGTTTGCATAAAAGCTTCTTTTTTTAACAGACGATCTTCTAGAAAAGAGACTCCTGGCAAATTCTACTGAGTATACCAGAGAACCGTATTCTTATTTTGATGAATTTTTTTCTGTAACTGTAAAATTCCATACAAAAGAGCTTCAGCCGTTGGAGGGCACCCTGGAACATAAATATCAACTGGGAGAATTCGGTCACACCCTCGGACAACTGAGTAGGAATAATGGTAGTAACCCCCTCCGTTTGCACAACTTCCCATCGAAATAACCCAACGCGGTTCGGGCATTTGGTCATAAACTTTGCGTAAAGCCGGTGCCATTTTGTTGGTTAATGTCCCAGCGACGATCATAACGTCGGACTGTCTAGGGCTTGGGCGAAAAATAATACCAAAACGATCCAAATCGTAACGAGCCGCCCCTGTGTGCATCATCTCAACTGCGCAACAGGCTAAACCAAATGTCATGGGCCACAGAGATCCTTGGCGAGCCCAATTAATTAAATTATCTACTTTGGATAAAACGTATTCAGCGTTTGAAGACATAAAAAATTACTTTTTTTAACGAAAGCCTGATTAAACGGAAATCTAAAAGATCTATGGTAAAAACAAAAAAAGTTTTTCAAATGCAATGGAAAAAAAAAACAAATAAAAAAGTCGTTCAAGAGATGGCAAACAGTCCATACCAACTTTTTTTACAGCTTGTGCCTGTACAGTGCGTAACATGGGGTCTCTTAAAACACGAGATCTCTACAATGGAGAGTTCCGCGAAACTCCAAGTCGTACGAAGATCACTCATGAAAAAACAAGGCACCAAGGCGTTGTCTCAAACATCGGTGATGAGCTCGCACGGAACAACAGCCTTGCTAACTTGCGGCTCGTTGGAGGCGTTTAAAAAGATTGTGAAAAACCTTTTTTTTCAAAAAAATTCTTGGATGAAAACGCAAAATAAACCATTGGTATTGGTTCATGGAAAAATCCGGGATGTTTACGTGAACTTCTACGATTTGCAGCGTTTAAGTTCTTTAGAACAGGAAAGTCTCGGCACTTTACAACGAATCAAAAAACCAAGCGTCGTTTTTTGCGCAAAGTTGCAAAACAAAAATTTGCTTTTTTTAAAACTGCTGAAGGCGAGTAACGAGAATTGAACTCGTATTTTCAGAGTCACAGTCTGATACTTTAACCGATTAAGTTATACCCGCCGTGAAGGTTAGAGACGGAATCGAACCGTCATTCTCGGATTTGCAATCCAGTACATTACCGTTATGTTATCTAACCACATGGGAAAGGTAGGATTTGAACCTACGTAG
>JGI24920J38491_100263_pt1 | contig 16219 bp, 14 predicted proteins | sample LinPFosmplate8_FD_38491 | JGI IMG/M metagenome (IMG submission 38491)
CGGTACCCGGGGATCCCACCATGGCTTCTATCAAAACACTAAAATGACACGATATGACAGGGGGAGAGTCACCATGGCCCTCTCCCCCTTGTCTTAGACCGCTTGAAGTGTGTTGGACTTCAGTCCGGATATTGGTTCCGGATATCCCCAATTGTATCGGGGCACCAGCCGCAAGGAATCTCGGCTTCACCTGAGCTGATCTTGTCTTCGAGTTCGTCGACGGCATCCCAGATCCAGCTCGGAATACCTGCACGCATGGCATCCCAGTTTGCCGTGATCGTGCCGCGGTCAGCTTCAGTTATTGCACCACCGTTGACTCCAAAACCGATGAAATCCACCAGATCCTGACGACGGGAAATCGCGATACCCCCATTTCCAGGTCCGAGAATCTGGACTCCACCTTTGAAGTTACCATTGACCACGGATTCGATGGCGCTGTACACCCCGAAGTCAACGCGTTTCATCATGCTGGCCAGTACGCGGTGTCCATCGCCCATCCAATCCTGGTCCGAATCGACCCCGATCATGAACGGCGGGCCGGCTGATTTTCCTTTGGCTTCGAGATGCTCGGTGATCGCTTCCAGGTCGCCTATGCCCAGCGGGCCAGCGACGTTGTAAATCATGCCTGCACCCTGTGCCAGCATCGCTTCGGTGGCTGCCTTGCCTTTGGCGATATCACTGAACGTGCCGGTGTAGTTCCAGAGCAGGCCAACGCCTGGATTTTTGCCCGTCACTTCGGCGTACTTAGCGTTACCCCAGTGCATACCGTAGCGGTAACCCGCTTCAAATTTGTATAACACGGGTATTTCAATGCCCAGCACAACACCGATCTTGTCGTAACCGTAGTGGGCAGCCGCCATAGCACCCAACGCGCCGACCAGGGCAGAGCCTTTGTTCTCTTCATACCCGATTTCCATCAGATTTGGTTTGCCCAGCCAGGTCACATCAATGATGCCGAACTTTTGATCCGGAAACTCATCAGCGACTTCTGCCATAGCATCAGCCAGCAGAAAACCGACACCGATGATAATGTCGAACGCCCCGGAACGGGCCGCGTTCTGCAGATTCGGCAGGTAGTCCGCAGCGGAGTTGCTCTGAATCTCTACCAGTTCTACGCCGAGCTTCTGGACAGCTTCGTCTGCACCTTTAAATCCCATATCATTAAATGAAAGATCGCCCCGCCCCCCTACGTCAAGAACAAGTGCAACCTTAGTTGCCGCCAAGGCTGCCCCACTCAACGGACCGGCAACCAGCCCTAAAATGGCAATCAGAATCGCTGCCATTTTGATGCGAAAAATTTTCATCGAACACCCTCCCTTAATTGGCTTAATCCGTATATACACTCCAGTGCGCTGGTCTGAAAGTTCCAGCACCTGGAGTTCACGAACGAGGGTAACCCCACGATTCTATGGGGTCAACCGTACTGCCGGTCTGAGGTATATCTGGCGCTTATGCCTTTGCCCGCAACACATCCTGCGCATAGGGAATTCCGGACTGTGCCCCCATCCGGGTACAGGCAAGAGAAGCCGCCTGAATGGCACCGGCAACACACTGACGGAGCGACAAACGCTCCTGTGCCAATAACGCCGCAAAATAGCCGGTAAACGTATCTCCTGCACCGGTGGTATCCACAACCTCTACCCCGGGTGCATCAACACCAAAGGCATGCTCATCGCCACTTGCCACCACACAGCCCGCGGGCCCGAGGGTGATCAGCGTACCGCAGTCGTAGGTGTCCGCAAGGTGCTCAGCAAGCTCGATCATGCTGACATGCGGTTGCGCACCGGCGAGAAACGTGGCTTCAACCTCATTGACAATTAGAAAATCGGTGTTGGCCAACAACCCTTCAGGAATTCGCGTCGCCGGCGCCAGATTCAGGACGATCTTCAGCCCCGCCTGTTGGGCACGACGCCCCAAAGACTCGTTTTCCTCGAATGACACTTCCTGCTGCAGAACCAGCACACGGTTGCTTTGGAGCAGTGCATCACTGACTTGGTCCGCACGCACATCCAGATTTGCGCCACTGGCAACGACAATGGAATTTTCACCTTCCGTATCCACCATCACCACCGCACAGCCTGTGGACCGGTCGGATACTACTGTCGCCTCCAAACCAACCGACGCTTCACGCAATAGCGACAAAGCACAATCAGCGAAATGATCTTTACCCACTGCACCAACAAAATTCACTGGCACACCGGCTCTTTTTACGGCCAGTGCTTGATTGGCACCCTTACCCCCTGGAACCGGGTGATAAGACTGTGTCAATACGGTCTCGCCCGGCATAGGAAAGGTAGAGACCGGCATCACCAGATCTACATTAGCAGAGCCGAAAACGATCACGGTCATGGTAGCCGTGCCAGTCTCTCGTTCAAAACCTCAAAAAAGCGGGTGTCATCAGCCTGGTGAGCCACATGACAATTCGGTGTGCGATCCGTCACTGTCCACCAGTCCGCAACCGTCTGACCCAACGTGAGATCTGCCTTCGTTTCGATCTCGACATTGACATGCTTCAGATCGAAAAGCGTGCTGTCAATCAAGTAAGCGATCACGCAGGGGTCGTGCAATGGACCTCCCTCCATCCGATATTTATCCAAGTCAAAACGACAGTAAAACGTCATCAGGTCAGCCACAGTTGAAGACACCTGGCCACCGGTGGTTCGGAGCGCATCTATTCGCTCTGCGGTCACCAGCACTTGGTGGGTCACATCAAGGCCCATCATCACCAAAGGCACGCCTGATGAAAACACCACATGCGCAGCATGCGGGTCGACGTAGATGTTGAACTCTGCTGCCGGTGTGACGTTACCGGGATTAATTGCCGCGCCCCCCATCAGAACAATTTCACGAATGCGAGGCACGATTTCGGGTGCACGAATCATCGCCACAGCAATGTTGGTCAGGGGACCGATTGGACACAAAGTTATCGAACTCGTGTCTTCGGCTGTCAGGGTCTCAATAATGTAGTCAACAGCATGCTGAGATCTGAGGATCATAGACGGCTCAGGCAGTACACCGCCCCCCGGCAGATTCAAACCCGACTCGCCGTGCACATTTTCGGCTGTGTTGAGCTCTCGGACCATTGGTCGCGCGCAACCCGAATACACGGCGACATCGGTATGGCCTGCCAGTTCGCAGACTTTCAGCGCATTGTTACGCGTCAGCTCCAGCGGTACATTTCCAGCGACACAGGTAATCCCCAAAAGATCAATCTCCTCGGGCGAGGCCAATGCCAACAAAATAGCCACGGCGTCATCATGGCCTGGATCGCAGTCCAGAATAATTTTTCGAGTAGTCATAAGGTAAAACCTCGATTGAGCAAAGAAACAACCGTTATGCTGGCTGGGCTAAATTGATTGTCCCATCAATGCATCAAAAAGTACTTTCACATCTAACGCATCATCTAGAGCGTCGTGTCTGTTTGCTGAGGGGGGTAATTGAAAGTGCTGTTTAATGTGTTCTCGCTCAGGAAATTTATCAACCATTCCCATTACTTTGGCAGCTTCCTGCTGCAGATTTAGAGAAGCAAATGGCCGGAATGGGCTTTCTCGATGGTGTCGTGTGGCATCATCCAAAAATCTCTTGCAGTCAAGTCCAAATGCACAAACCAGCATTGAGTCATCATCATAGTCACTCAAAAAACTTGATATTTTATTGATGACTTGAGGCAGTGCTGGTGAATCATCAATAATATTTTGAGAAATCTGCAATAAATTTGCGCAGTAGTCGGACATTCGAGGATTAAGAACTGGTCGTACATAAGCACTAAAATTATTTAAGCACTGGCCTTGAATCAGATCGAATACAGCCATACCGACTTGGAGAATTTCTGCAGGAAATTGTGGGTCCGGCCAATCATCTTGTATGCTGTTTTCCCAGCATGTGTATTCCAGATCTAGACAAATTAGATGACTAAACTGATTCAGTATTATTCTTGACTTGGCCTGTTCGTCAACCATACCTATATCTAAACCTTTTTTGTGACTTTAAATGGGGTAGAGAAAGCCAACCTCATACAAAGCTTATACCCACGGGGCGATATAGAATGTACTCGAATGCGATGCACCTTAGACGAGTTTAAGACCGAAAATCAATGAAAAATAATTCTCGGATCTTGTGTTTTGGTGGCCTTCACTATGATGAAATGATTAGATGCGGGGCAGATACGATACTCAATGAGTCCAACCCCGCATCCAGAACCCGTGCTCCCGGCGGGGTGGCTCTAAACGTTGCCCGGACGCTAGCCGCATTGGGCAATACGGTCGGCTTATCGAGCCGGGTAGGCGCTGATCGTGAGGGTGTTGAACTACTCGACTACGTGACCCAGCTCGGCATCACGGCTGTTTCGATTCAAACGGACAACGCCCACGCGACCGCCCGTTATACGGCAGTTCTTGATCACACCAGCAATCTGATCCTTGGGCTCGCCGATATGGGGATTTATGATGATTTCAAACCAATTCACTGGCAACAAGGTAGACAAGAGATCAAGCATTGGGATTACTGGTGTGTGGATACGAATCTGCCGGCTGATACGCTGCACTATCTAGCAAGTGAAAAAGCGGAGCGGCTGTTGTTCGCCGTGGTGACATCACCTGCCAAAGCGCATCGGTTACGTGGGGTACTACCCACTGTAGATACCCTATTCGTCAACCGTGTGGAGGCCGACACTCTGGTCAACTCAGATACGGGTGTATCGCAAACCATTGAAGAAAAAGCCCGTGCTCTGTGTGATCTGGGCGCCCAACGAGCGATTGTCACTGCAGGTGTCGACGGTGCCGCCTGGGCCGGTCCAGACAGCTTCGGCCACATTGCTTGTCCAACAATCAATCCACAGTCAGTCTCGGGGGCAGGCGATGTACTCGCTGGCACCACGATGGCGGCGCTGCTGTCCGGAGACACCCTGGAGCAAGCGTTGACCTATGGCACTTGTGCCGCCGCACTCGGTACACTGTCTGATATGAACGACCCGCACTTGTCCTGGTCTTTGATCAAGGACAAACTGGCGCACAATGATGCTTAACTCGATTTCCATCTCTGCCGAAGTTGACAGCGCGCTTTCTGAAGGCCAACCAGTGGTCGCGCTGGAAAGCACCCTGATCACGCACGGACTGCCAAATCCTGAGAACTACCAGTGCGCGATCAGCGCCCAGGATCAGGTCCGTGCCGAAGGTGCCGTGCCGGCCACTATCGCGGTGTTGGCCGGTCAGATCAAGGTGGGGCTTGATCTGTCGGAGATTAATCAGCTGATCGAAACCGAAGATTGTCACAAACTCAGTCGCCACGATCTTGCCACCGCGTGTGCCAAAGGCTTAACGGGTGCCACCACGGTGGCGGCAACGATGATTTGTGCCCGGATGGCCGGCATCCGGGTTTTTGCGACGGGTGGCATCGGTGGTGTACATCGAGGCTGGCAGGACAGTTTCGATATCTCTGCCGATCTGCAGGAACTGTCGCAGACGCCAGTGACGGTCGTGTGTTCCGGTGCAAAATCACTGCTCGACCTGCCTGCAACCATGGAAATGCTCGAAACACTGGGTGTTCCCGTTGTGGGACTGGGTACTCGAGAGCTTCCTGCGTTCTTTTCGGTCGAATCGGGTATTCCACTTCATCAATGGGCGGATGATATTGCCGAAGCTGCACAGATTATCCAGGCTCGACAACAATTGGCGCTGGGTGGCGGCGAACTGGTGGTGGTACCACCGCCTGCTGAGCAGGCCGTTCCCCGACAGGACGTGGAGCAATGGATCACACAAGCGGTGTCAGAAGCTACTGCCTCAGGCCTCGCCGGCAAAACCGTTACTCCTTACCTGCTTGATCGCATTGCAGCACTTTCCGGCGGCACGACACTGAAAGCCAACATCGCACTGATAAAGAACAACGCAGCAGTCGCGGGCCAGCTTGCTGTTGCGCTGCGGACCTAATACGGGATCTGCAAGATTCGGTTCAGGCCGACCGTGTCCCACGAGCGATCAGGGTCACCAGCAATTTGAATGGGTACAACAACACAGCAATCATCACGAGCTTGGCACCAAAATCACCAAGTGCCCAACTGGCCCAGGGCAGGCCAGTGCCGGCAAAGGCCAGAAAGAAAAATGTGATCGTATCCACCAGCGAGCCCAGAAACGACGAAGCGACTGGCGCTTTCCACCATTGCAATTGTCGTAAACGATCAAAGATCTGTATATCCAACAGCTGAGCGATCAGAAATGCCGTGCCCGATGCGCAGGCAATTCTGAACATCTCAGAAGCCGATTCATCCTCAAACAGACTTTTGATCAGCGCTGTGCCCGGTGCTCGATTGTGATCTGCAATACCAAGCGCCACCGTTATCGTCAACACCAGTCCAAAGGCAAATCCCACATACACGACCTTGCGCGCGGAACCCACACCGTAGATCCGGTTGGTGGTGTCCGTGACCAGAAACGCCGCCGGATAAGTGAACGCGCCCCAGGTGAGAAGCCCCCCAAGATCCAAACCCCACAGACTGGCCTGGACCGGATACTGGACCAGTTTGTTCGACGCTAGAATAACGAACCCCATCACCACCACGGGCAACACAAACCTGAACAGTACTTTCATTCAGACTTTCTCAACGAACAAGAATGTGTACATTTTTATTAAACAGGCAACCCCACCCGTTGCCCGTCATCTGAACCTTGGGTTTAAGCTATCCAAAACCCACAATAGGGCGCTTGTCGTGACTCAGGACAGGTCAAGGGCGTAGGGTTTGAGATCAGATAAATTAACGTAGTTAAGGACCGCTTCGTGGGTCGACGTGAGCACGACCCGGGGCGCGTGACCCGCTTCCAGCGCTTCCTTCCAGCGAAGCGCACACAAACACCAACGATCGCCGGGTTTTAGACCAGGGAATCCGAAGTCGCCTACCGGCGTAGACAAATCGTTTCCGCGTGATTTCGAAAACTCCAGAAACTCTGCTGTGGCCTGAATACAGACCACATGAGATCCAAGATCATCAGGGCCGGTTCGGCAACAGCCATCGCGATAAAACCCTGTCAGGGGTGCGCTCGAGCAATTCGCAAGCGGTTCCCCGAGAACGTTCAAAGGCACGGCGTCTTCTGTGATTGGCATCAGATGGGCGCCCGTCAACTGGACAGGTAACGGGCACCTTCCTCGAGGCCCTCTAAAGTCAGAGGGAACATTCGGTCTTCGACAAGTTCACGCACGATACCGGTCGACTGGGTATAGGGCCAGTGTTCCTGCGGTGTAGGATTCAGCCAAATCAATCGGCGCCAGGTCCTGGAAAAGCGGTCCATCCATACAGCGCCCGACTCCTTGTTCAGATACTCAATACTACCGCCGGGACTCAGTATTTCGTAAGGTGCCATGGCTGCATCGCCCACGATAATCACCTTGTAGTCCGGCGGGTAGGTGTTGAGCAGATCCCAGGTGGTTGTGATCTGTTCACGCCGTCGCCGGTTGTCCGTCCACACAAAGTCGTAGAGAAAATTGTGAAAATAATAATACTTAAGGTGTTTGAATTCTGATCGAGCCGCCGAAAACAATTCCTCGCAGGTCCGAACGTACGGATACATGGAACCGCCCACATCGAAAAACACCAGCACTTTCACGGCATTGTGACGTTCGGGCCTCATCTTGATGTCTAAAAAACCCGCGTTCTTGGCCGTTGAGTATATGGTGTCATCCATATCCAGCTCTTCATCGGCGCCGGTCCGGGCAAATTTGCGCAGCCTTTTCAGTGCGACCTTGATGTTGCGCGTGCCGAGCTGAATCGAATCATCAAGGTTACGATACTGGCGCTCCTCCCAGACTTTAACGGCACGTCCGTTTCGCCCCTGGCCGCCCACGCGAATGCCCTCAGGATGGTAACCACTGTTACCAAACGGGGAGGTTCCCCCGGTCCCGATCCACTTGCTGCCGCCGGAATGCCGCTTTTCCTGCTCTTCAAGCCGTTTTCTGAACTCCTCCAGCAGTTTATCGAGTCCGCCGAGTGACTTGATCTGCTCTCGCTCTTCCGGTGTCAGGTATTTTTCGAACTCAGCACGCAACCATTCTTCGGGAACCAGTGCGTTCAGAACATCTTCTAAGGATTCCAAGTCTTTGAACCAGGCACTAAATGCTCGGTCGAACCGATCAAAATATTTTTCGTCCTTAACCAGACACGACCTCGCCAACAGATAGAAATCATCGACAGAGCCGAAGGCCAGCCGAGCCTGCATTGCTTCTAGCAATACCAGAAATTCCTTGACCGAAACCGGTATCTCGAGTTTTTTAAGGGTCTGAAAGAAATTGATCAGCACAGAGTTACCCGAAGATTATCTGTTTACGGCAAATGCACACGCAAAGCATCTGGCACCGCCGACATCAACGGTCGGCGTGGGCTTCCCGGCGCACCATGAACGCCAGCCGCTGCAGCGTATGGACATCCTGCTCGTTCTTTAACAGAGCACCGTAAAGTGGGGGTATAGCCTTGGACCGATCGCGTTCTTTGAGAACCTCTTCCGGAATATCATCAGCCATCAACAGTTTCAGCCAGTCGATCAACTCTGAGGTGGATGGTTTTTTCTTCAGTCCGGGAACCTTCCGAACCTCGAAGAAAACATCCAGCGCCTCCTTGATCAGTGACTTTTTGATATCCGGATGATGAACATCAACGATTCGTTCCATAGTTTCGCGATCCGGGAATGCAATAAAGTGGAAGAAGCAACGCCTTAGAAATGCATCCGGCAGTTCTTTTTCGTTATTGCTCGTAATGATCACGATGGGCCTGTTCACAGCGGTGATCGTCTCGCCGGTCTCGTAGACAAAAAATTCCATCCTGTCGAGCTCATGCAACAAATCGTTAGGAAACTCGATATCGGCTTTATCGATTTCATCGATTAGCAGAACCACCTGCTCAGTAGAATCAAACGCCGTCCAGAGTTTTCCCTTGCGTATGTAGTTGCTGACATCCTGAACACGGCCATCGCCCAACTGGGAATCCCGCAGTCGAGATACTGCATCGTATTCATACAACCCCTGCTGGGCCTTGCTGGTCGACTTGATATGCCAGTTGATCAACTGCTTATCCAGCGCGCGTGCGACCTCCTCGGCCAGCATGGTCTTGCCAGTACCCGGCTCCCCTTTTATCAGGAGTGGGCGCTGCAGTGTCACTGCCGCATTAACCGCCATACGCAGATCCTCTGTGGCAACGTAGCGATCTGTTCCCTCAAAACCCATGATTGTTTCCCTTTATCTTCACCTGAAATTTGCCTGAAGCAGTGTGGCCTCAGGCCGCTTTCTCCATCTCTGAAGAATACTGACCAAGCGCAGCAGCACCATTCATCTGTGCCCGGTGAAAGGCCACCTGCCGCGCACTTTCAACATTGTCAGAGTGTCCCGCCCATCGCTTCATCGCTGCAGCCTGCAGTGCACGACCATATGAAAAGGTCACCGCCCACGGCAGTGAGCCACCGATCTCGTTCATGGCATTCAAATGTTGGGTGGCCTCTTCATCCGACTGGCCACCCGAAAGAAACGCAATCCCTGGCACCGCAGCCGGCACGGTACTTAACAGGCAGCGCAAAGTCTCCTGGGCGACCTCCTTGATGCCAGCACGATCTGCTGCACCGGCGCCTGAAATCACCATGCTGGGCTTGAGTACGATCCCCCTTAAGTCAACATCCTGGTCAGCCAGCGCTGCGAATACCGTGTGTTGTGCATGCTGCGTCACCGCAAAGCTGCGGCCCAGATCGTGGTCACCGTCAATCAGCACTTCGGGTTCGACAATCGGAACGATGTCATTTTCTTGACACAACGCAGCATAGCGAGCCAGCGCGTGGGCATTGGCGGTGTAACACGCCTGGCTGGGCAGGCTATCCGTCACGGTATAGACAGCACGCCACTTGGCAAACCGCGCGCCCAACTCTGCATATTCAGCCAGCCGCGGTCCCAGACCGTCGAGTCCCTCGGTGATTTTTTCTCCCGGGTGAAGGGCCAGATCCTTCGCACCGGTGTCAACCTTGATCCCCGGGACAATGCCCTGTTCCTGCAGTGCCTGCACAAATGGACGGCCGTCAGTGGTGTGATCACGCAGGGTCTCATCGAACAGAATTGCACCGCCGATGTGATCGCCTAATCCGGGTGATGACACGAGCATGGTCCGGTATTCCCTGCGCATCTCGATCGTGGTCGGTATGCCCAGACCCTCAAAACGCTTATTGCAGGTCGGCGAACTCTCATCCATAGCCAATATGCCGCGACCCGGCGCTACCATGGCCTGGGCGGTTGTTTTTAGCGTATCAATATTCATTGCTGCTTCCTCTTTATCCAATTAAAAGATCACATTCTTGTGCTGGCGCCCTATGATAGATCGTACTCTGGCAGTCATTGTGCTGAATCAACTTACTCCGCCTCACCCGAAACCTGACCAACCTCAACAATTTTCATTGCATTGGTCCCCCCACCAATGCCAGAAAAATCACCCTTGGTAATGATAATGCGGTCGCCGCCGTTCACCAATCCACGGCTGCGCAGTTCTTCGATCGCAACCCTGTTAATGTCTCCCCGAGGCAAGCTAGAGGCGTCGAAGGACACCGGATAGACGCCCCGATAAAGAGACATCCAGCGTTCGGTCTGCGGCCACCTGGTTCCCGCATAGATGGGTATGCCGGAACTGATTCGCGACATCCACTTCGCGGTGCTCCCCGATTCGGTCAGCGCCAGAATACCCGCCACATCAAAGTGGTTGGCAGTGTACATGGTCGCCATTGCTATTGTTTCATCGATGGCATCAAAACGCGCTTCCATCCGGTGACCTGAAACCAGAACACTGCGATGCCGTTCGGCAGCGAGGCAGATCCGGTTCATAGCCGCGACCACCCGAACTGGATGTCGACCAACAGCTGTCTCGGCAGACAGCATTACCGCATCGGTACCGTCCAGCACCGCATTGGCCACGTCAGACACTTCAGCACGGGTAGGCTGTGGATTATTCACCATCGATTGCATCATCTGAGTGGCGGTGATCGAAACGCTGTTGTGCCTTTGCGCCTGTGTAATCAGCTTCTTCTGTACGCCCGGCACCTCTGAGTCACCGATCTCTACACCCAGATCACCTCGAGCGACCATCACTGCATCCGCGGTGGCAATGATCTCGTCAATATGATCGAGCGCTTCCCGACGCTCAACCTTGGCGATCAAGTGAGCCTCACTGCCGGCCGCTCGTAACAGCATCCGAGCGGTTTCAACGTCTGCTCCGTTCCGGACAAATGACACCCCCAGGTAGTCCACACCAATATCCACTGCGACGCGGATATCTTCGTGATCCTTGTCCGTCAGTGCAGCAGCCGATAACCCGCCACCCTGAAGATTGATGCCCTTGAAATCCTGCAACTCGCCCCCGGAAATCACACGGGTAATGATCTGATTCTGTGAGACCTCTTCAACCCGTAACGTGATGTTGCCATCATCCAACAGCAGTCGATCACCTTGAGCAACATCCTCGGGCAGAGCCTGATACGTGGTACCAACCGATTGGTCCGTACCCGCCTGGCTCCCCAGTGCCGGATCTATAGTGAATATCTTGCCGTTGCGAAGCTGAATCGGCCCTTGTTGGAACCCCTGAATCCGGATCTTCGGGCCTTGCAAATCCACCAGCAGGCCAACCGACCGGTTCTGCTCCTGGGTACATTTTCGGAGCAGGGCCGCCCGCCGCCGGTGATCTTCCGGCGAGCCGTGGGACATATTGATACGCGCTACATCGATACCCTCTTGAACCAGGGCAGCCATGACCTTGGCATTGTCGGTCGCCGGACCCAGGGAGACGATGATCTTGGTGCGTCGTTTTACTTCCATGAGGCAGTCACGGATATGAAACAGGCTCTGACTCTGCGCGCTTGCCACACCGCCCAATATCATCAACGCGCAGCACAGGCCTCCAGAATCGACACCGCAGGCAGATCTTTTCCTTCCAAAAACTCAAGAAAAGCACCACCGCCAGTCGACAAATAGGAAACATTGGAAGCTATATTGTACTTGTCAACGGCTGCCAGCGTATCGCCACCGCCTGCAATCGAATACGCCGAAGAAGCAGCAATCGCCTGACCCAAAATTCGCGTTCCCTCTCCAAACTGGTCGAACTCAAACACACCCACTGGCCCATTCCAGAGCACAGTCCCGGCGGTCGACATCATGGCCGCAAAGCGCTCAGCAGTTTCAGGGCCAATATCAAGAATCATGTCGTTGTCGCGGATCGCACTAACAGGCTTGACTTGTGCCCTTGCCGACGCAGACAACTCGGAACTGACCACAACATCCGTTGGCACTGGGATACCGCTGCCTTTAGCTTCTGTGAGTTGCATCAGTCGCTTGGCTTCAGGTATCAGATCGACTTCGATCAGTGATTTTCCGACACCATATCCGGCAGCAGCAATAAAGGTATTGGCAATGCCGCCACCGGGAATCAGTTGATCAACCACCGTTGCCAGGGATTCCAGAACCGTCAGTTTGGTCGACACCTTGGCACCGCCGACGATGGCGATCATCGGTCGGGCCGGATTGTCCAGTGCCCTGTGCAAGGCTTCAAGCTCAGCCACCAGCAGAGGTCCAGCACAGGCCACTGGCGCGAACTGGGCGACACCGTGCGTGGATGCGTGCGCCCGGTGCGCAGTGCCAAACGCGTCCATAACAAAAATATCGCAGTTGTCAGCTATCCTTTGGGAAAGTTCGGAGTCATTGGCCAACTCACCCACATTGAAACGTACGTTTTCACACAGCACCACATCAGTGGAAGAAAAATCGATGCCGTCGAGCCAGTCGACACACAACCGGACCTTAAGTCCCAGAAGTTTGGACAGATGATCGGCCACCGGCGCCAGTGAATACTGCGCATCAAATTGCCCTTCTGTCGGCCGTCCTAAGTGGGACATCAACATGACCCGTCCGCCTGCCTTCAGCGCTGATTCAATAGTCGGTAAAGACGCACGAATCCGCGCATCACTTGCCACTTGGCCCGCATGGACCGGTACATTCAGGTCCTGTCGGATCAGGACCCGTTTGCCCTCAAGATCCTGATCAAGCATCCTGAGTACCGTCATGGACGTTCTGCCCTATAGCTCAACAACTTCGGGCTTAGCAAGTGTGCAGCGGTGGCCACAGATCAGTTCAAATTCCGAGCCTAGGTCGCATTCATCAGGGCAACACAGGTGTCTAGCATCCGGTTTGAAAACCCCCACTCGTTGTCATACCAGGAACAGACTTTGACTGTTTTACCATTGACGACGCGGGTCATCGCACTGTCATAAGTTGACGATGCTGGACTGTGATTAAAGTCAATCGACACCAACGGCTTGTCATTGTAATCCAGGATACCTTTAAGTTCGCCGGACGCCGCTTCACGCATCACCTGGTTGATCTCGTCCACACTCGTCTCCCGAGCGGCTTCAAATGTCAGATCAACAAGCGACACGTTTATGGTGGGCACCCGCACGGAAAACCCATCTAACCGGCCATTGAGTTCCGGCAGAACCAGTCCGACTGCTGCAGCGGCACCGGTTGTGGTGGGAATCATCGACTGGGTGGCCGATCGTGCCCGGCGCAAATCGCTATGGTATACATCTGTCAACACCTGATCGTTGGTATACGCATGAATCGTGGTCATGATGCCAGCCACCACCCCGATGGTGTCATGCAGTGGCTTGACCAGCGGCGCCAGACAGTTGGTGGTACAAGACGCGTTGGATACCACGGTGTCTGTCGACTTCAGTACCTGGTGGTTCACACCGTAGACAATCGTAGCGTCGACATCCTTGCCACCCGGCGCCGATATGATGACTTTCTTTGCACCACCGGCAAGATGCGCGCCCGCTTTTTCCTTGCTGGTAAAAAGCCCTGTACATTCCATCACGACATCAACATCCAGTTCGTCCCAGGGCAACTGCGAGGGATCCCGTTCCGCCAGTACCCGGACTCGTTTATCCCCCACCAGAAAGCCGTCTCCTTCTACACGGACGTTTTCCGGAAAACGGCCGTGGGCCGTGTCGTACTGCAACAAATGAGCGTTGGCATCAGCATCGCCTAAATCGTTGACAGCAACGACATCAAACTGGTCCTGCTGACCTGACTCAAACATTGCTCTAAAAACATTGCGACCAATGCGGCCGAACCCGTTGATTGCTACCCTGATCGCCATTAACTTGTCTCCTTAAGGCTTATATCGTTAACTTTATTACAAGCATATTGTCATCCGATAGAACCAGTGACAACACAGTATCTGTCATCTCGCTGAATCTATCTAAGCGGTCATCACTTTTTCGACTGTCGCCACCACATTGGCAACCGTAAAACCGAAATGTTCGAATACCACCTCAGCCGGTGCGGATTCACCGAATGAATCGATACCGACCACGGCGCCCTGCAAGCCAACGTAGCGTACCCAGGTTGGCGTTACCCCCGCTTCTACCGCGACTCGGGCAGTCACCACCGGTGGCAATACCGATTCTTTATAGGCTACATCCTGAGAATCGAAAACATCCGTCGAAGGCATGGAGACAACTCGCACACGCCGGCCCTGGCTATTCAGCCGAGCTGCTGCATCCACAGCCAGACCGACCTCTGATCCTGTGGCGATGATAATGGCCTCAGGTGTGCCTTCACAATCACGCAGCACATATCCGCCCCGACTGATTGCTTTGATTTGTTGCTCGTCGCGTACCTGAAAATCGAGATTCTGGCGCGAGAACAGCAGGCAGGTCGGCCCATTGTGGCGTTCCAGCGCCATACGCCAGGCCACTGCGGTCTCCACAGTGTCACACGGTCGCCATAGCGACATATTGGGGATCAGGCGCAGGGTTGCGGTTTGTTCGACCGCCTGATGTGTCGGTCCATCTTCTCCGAGTCCGATGGAATCATGGGTATACACAAAAATTGATCGGATCTTCATCAGCGCGGCCATGCGCAATGCATTTCGGGCATAGTCGGAAAAGACGAGAAACGTAGCGCAGTACGGCACCAGACCGCCGTGCAAAACGATCCCGTTGCAAAGCGCAGACATCCCAAACTCGCGTACACCGAAATAAATGTAGTTTCCCGACGCATCTGCTGCTGTCACCGGCACCGAGCCGGACCAGAGGGTCAGATTGGAACCGGCGAGATCTGCTGAACCGCCGATCAGTTCGGGCAGGACCGGACCGTAACCTTCAAGCGCCTGCTGGGAGGCCTTACGGGTCGCCACGGTGTCTGCCGCGGCATTGACATCACGCAGAAATTCATCTGCTTTGTCAGACCAGTTCTCTGGCAACGCACCGGACATACGCCGCTCGAATTCCAGTGCTAGCGCCGGATGATCTGTCCGGTACCGTTCAAAACCGGCCCGCCAAGCGTCCTCACCCGCCTTGCCCTCGTCAACTGCATTCCACGTTGCGTAAATCTCATCAGGTATCACAAACGGTGGGTGGGGCCAGTCGATATTTTCCCGAACCAGTGCGATCTCCTCATCACCCAGCGGCGCGCCGTGTGCCGATTCGGTGCCACTCTTATTGGGCGAACCCCATCCGATTACGGTACGACAACAAATCAGCGACGGCCTGGCTGTCTCGGCCCGGGCACGGTCAATAGCACTGGCGATGGACTCGGGATTGTGTCCGTCAACACTGTCGATCACCTGCCAGCCGTAGGCGCCAAATCGCGCTGGGGTGTCGTCGGTAAACCAGGGTTCGACTTCCCCGTCGATCGAAATACCGTTGTTATCCCAGAACGCAATCAGCTTACCCAGACCCAGCGTACCGGCCAGCGAACAAGCCTCGTGGGAGATCCCCTCCATCAAACAGCCGTCACCCATAAACACATAAGTAAAATGGTTCACGATATCGTGACCGGGTTGATTGAACTGCCCAGCAAGCACTTTTTCACTTAACGCCATTCCCACACCGTTCGAGATTCCCTGTCCCAGCGGACCGGTCGTGGTTTCTATGCCTGGCGCATAGCCGTATTCAGGGTGACCCGGGGTCTTCGAGTGCAGCTGACGGAAATTCTTAAGTTCAGCCATGGGGAGGTTGTACCCTGACAGATGCAGCAATGCATAGTGGAGCATCGAGCCGTGGCCATTGGATAAAATAAACCGATCCCGATCCGCCCACTTCGGGTTGCTGGGGTTATATCGCAGGTAGTCCGTCCACAGCACCTCGGCAATATCGGCCATGCACATCGGCATTCCCGGGTGTCCGCTTTTGGCCTGCTGCACAGCATCCATGCTGAGTGC
>JGI24920J38491_100489_pt1 | contig 15779 bp, 16 predicted proteins | sample LinPFosmplate8_FD_38491 | JGI IMG/M metagenome (IMG submission 38491)
TAGCGCGTCTACCAATTCCGCCACGTGCGCAATAGTCACTTTGTAAAAAAAAAGCTTAATTTTAGTGACCTGGCTGGGGCTCGAACCCAGGACCCTCTCCTTAAAAGGGAGATGCTCTACCAACTGAGCTACCAGGTCTTTTGCGTGTTAGTATTGAGGGGCCAAAGATAAACTCTTTAATTAATAATACAATATTTTTTTTTCAATATTTTTTTGTTTTTTTGTACAAAAATTTATTTAAAAATAACAATATTATAAAATATTTATGATTGTAATTTTATTAGGTTATATGGGTTCAGGAAAATCGACGATAGGAAGTCTTTTAGCCAAAAAGCTTAACTATGGGTTTGTAGATTTAGATAATTACATAGAAACAGAATTAAATGAATCTATTTCAAATATTTTTAAAAAAAAAGGGGAGATTTATTACCGAATAATTGAATCTAAAACAGTTAAAAAAATTTGTAAAGCCCAATCTAATATTGTTTTATCCCTGGGTGGTGGAACTCCTTGTTATGATAATACAATGTCATTATTGCTTCAAAACCCAAATGTTTTCACAGTATATTTGAAAGCTACTTCTCAAACTCTTTATAAGAGATTGAATAACAAAAAAATAAAACGCCCTTTGATTTCAAAAATTAAAGATAAAATATTACAAGAATTTATTGCTAAGCATTTATTTGAGCGTTCTGTTTTTTATAGCCAAGCCCATCACATAGAATGTGTGGAATCAAAAAGTAATAGTCAAATTGTTGAAGCTATATCTATCGCTTTAAAAAAGAACGACTTTTGATTTATTGCCTTTAAATTCTACATCAACATGTTCATTAATTGATGTAGATAGAGAAATTCCTTTGAAATCAGCTTTCACAGGATATTTCTTATGATTTCTATTAACTAAGACAGCTGTCTTAATTTGCTTTAAAGGGGTTTCAAGAAAGTGCTTTACTGCGTAGATTAGTGTTGTTCCTGAATGTAAAACATCATCTATTAAGACTACGGACTTATTAGAATATTGTTCACATCTGAGGGATGTTTTAACCTTATTAATTGGATTTTTTTTATTTATTTTCACTGCACACAAAACCCCTTTTATATTGGATATTTCTTCAAATTTATTTTTAATCTTTTCAGCAAAAATGTAACCATTTTTTTCAATACCCGCTAAAATTACTTGATTTTCATCTACATTACATTCGTAAATTTGATAGGCAATTCTTCGAATTTTGTAATTGATTTCTTCATCGTTAAGTATGCAGTTTTTTGATAATGCCATGTAATTACTTTTTTCAAATATAAAAAAGACATTTTATAGTTGGTATTTAATTATCATTAAAATCTAAATAATCTTCAATATCTCTCCTGTTTTTTTTAGTTGGCCTTCCTTCTCCTTTTTCTGTGTGATAATCTTTGGAATATTTTAATAATTCACGTGCTTCAAATTCTGATTTTGGAGTAGTGTCAACTCTGTAAATATCAATAAGTTTAGCCGCAATTCTAGCTTTAGGTAAATCTAAAATAGTGAGCTGATAATTTATTTGGTGCATACGTAAAGTAATTTTTTCAGTAGGGAAAACTTCACGGCTCGGCTTTATAGATTTACCATTTATCTTAACTAGTCCCTTTTTACATGCATTTGTAGCCATGCTCCTGGTTTTAAAATACCTTACACTCCACAAAAATTTATCAATTCTCATTTTTTAAAATACTTCAATGTACTTACAAAAATACTATAAAATCGTATATTGCCTCAGCAAATAAAAAATTATGAAAATCAAATACTGTATTTCTGTTGTTTTGATTGTGTCTTTTGTTTTATTTAATTGTGAAGAAGATGAGAATCAAGTTCAGACTGCCCCTGCTCGCGATCGTTCAGAACAGCAATTGATAGATTTGGATACTTTACATAATTATTTAAATACACATTATTACAATTCTGGTCAACTTAATGATTTATCAGTTTACCCATCAATTTCTGATATTGAAATCAGTAAGCTAAATGATGATGAAATCTTACCTGATAATACAACTTTTTTAATTGACGCAGTTGATGAAATGCACACTACATATGAAGATGTTGATTACACATACTATCTTTTGAAAATCAGAAACGGAGAGGGAGAACATCCTAACTTTACTGATCAAGTAAGAGTTAATTATGATGGTTTTTTAACTAATAATGTATCTTTTGATGAATCAGTAACTTCATTAGATATAGATCTAGCTTTTTCTATTGCTGGTTGGAATAGAGTATTACCACAGTTTAAAACAGCTAGTCAATATTCAATAAATAACGACGGTACCGTCAATTTTGAAAATTATGGACTTGGTGTAATGTTTTTACCATCAGGGCTGTCATATTTTAATGTTTCTCAGTCTGGAATACCATCATATTCTTGTTTGATTTTTAAATTTGAACTGCAACAATACAAAGTTATGGATCATGACAATGATTATATTCCTTCATACTTAGAAGATGTTAATGGCGATATTGAAATTTTGGATGATAACACTGATAATGATCAGTTTAGTAATTTTTTAGATACGGATGATGATGGTGATGGGTTTAGCACATACAGAGAAGTTATTGCTATTGACTTTACCGATACAAGTCTTGAAGGTTTGGAAACTCAAATGCAGGTATTGGAGCCTTTAGATTCAGATCAATTCTTTACCCCCCTAGCTGTTGCTGAGGATGGGACCTTTTCAGTCAAACTTATTACACTTGAAGACACTAATGGCAATGGAATTCCCAATTATTTGGATGTAAACGATACCGGAACATTAGATAATTAAGCAATATTTAACTTCAAAAGAGAGAGTGCTTACTTCCTAGCTATTACTTTTTCCGCTTTTTGAATAATGGTGGTACTGTCTAAGCCATATTTTTTCATAAGTTGAGCAGGAGTTCCAGACTCTCCAAAGGTATCATTAGTAGCAACAAATTCTTGTGGAGTTGGAGAGTTGAGCGATAGAACTCTTGCAACACTTTCACCCAAACCACCATAGTAATTGTGTTCTTCAGCTGTAACAATACAGCCTGTCTTTGAAACAGATTTTAAAATAGTAGTTTCATCTAAAGGTTTGATGGTGTGAATATTTATAATTTCTGCTGAAATACCTTTGGCCTCTAACACTTTTGAGGCTTCTAATGCTTCCCAAACTAAGTGACCTGTGGCAACAATAGTCACGTCAGAACCCTCAGTTAGCTGAATGGCTTTTCCTATTTCAAACACTTGATCTTCAGGCGTGAAAATTGGCACAGAGGGTCGTCCAAAGCGTAAGTATACAGGCCCTAGATAATCTGCAATAGCCAATGTTGCGGCTTTGGTTTGATTGTAATCACATGGGTTGATTACTACCATTCCAGGTAGCATCTTCATAAGACCAATATCTTCTAGTATCTGATGGGTTGCACCATCTTCTCCCAATGTTAAACCTGCGTGAGATGCGCAAATTTTTACATTTTTTCCAGAGTATGCGATGGATTGTCTTATTTGGTCGTAAACACGACCAGTTGAGAAATTTGCAAAAGTTCCTGTGAAAGGAATTTTACCACCAATCGTTAGTCCAGCGGCAATACCCATCATATTAGCTTCCGCGATTCCGACTTGAAAAAATCGCTTCGGATTTTCATCAATAAACTGATTCATTTTCAAAGACCCAACAAGGTCGGCACACAAAGCTACTACATTGGGGTTATTTCTTCCAAGTTCAGCTAAGCCTGCTCCAAAACCACTTCGTGTATCTTTTTTTTCTGTATATGTATATGTTTTCATTTTAATGGTTTTGAATATTAATAATCTCCTAAAGTTTCTGGATTCTGGTTAAGAGCTAGAGCTAGTTGTTCGTCGTTAGGAGCCTTACCATGCCAGGCATGTGTGTGCATCATAAAATCAACGCCGTGCCCCATTATTGTTTTAAGAATTACACAAACGGGTTTTCCTTTTCCACTGGCTTTTTTAGCATCATTCATTCCCTTTAAAATAGCGTCAATCTCATTTCCTGAATCAATCTCAATCACGGTCCAGTCAAAGGCTTCAAATTTAGCTTTCATATCTCCCATATACAAAACATCGTCTGTTGAGCCATCAATTTGTTTTCCGTTGAGGTCAATGGTTGCAATTAAATTATCTACTTTTTTTGCAGCTGCGTAAAGAATAGCTTCCCAATTTTGACCCTCTTGTAATTCGCCATCGCCGTGAAGACTATAAACAATATTTTGATCACCGTTAAGTTTCTTTGATTGTGCTGCTCCAATAGCCACAGACATGCCTTGGCCTAAAGAACCAGAAGCAATCCGAATACCAGGTAATCCCTCGTGAGTGGTTGGATGTCCTTGTAGTCGAGAATCGAGGAGACGAAACGTATTTAATTCCTCTATAGGAAAGTAGCCGCTTCTTGCAAGAACACTGTATATAACTGGGGAAATATGCCCATTCGAAAGGAAAAATATATCTTCATCAAAGCCATGCATATCAAACTCAGCTTTTCTATTCATTATTTTTGAATAAAGGGCTACGAGAAATTCTGTACATCCAAGTGATCCTCCTGGATGTCCTGAATTTACTTTGTGTACCATTCGTAAAATATCACGCCTAGTTTGGGTAACTAAAGCATTGAGTTCTATATTGGACATAATTTAAAGTTTAAATTTTCTCAAAAATAGATTTAATTTTTAAGCTTAAAAACATTTGTATGTTTTAATTATTAGCATTTAACTAACAATTTTAGCATCATTTTTGCTATTCTTTTTACAGCCACAGAATTGATTTTAATAAACTAACTTTGTAGGAATTATTAAACATTTTATTTGAAATTTAATTTAATCACAACGGATACTGATTCTAAAGCACGTGCAGCTACATTGGCTACTGATCATGGAATTATAGAAACTCCAATTTTTATGCCTGTTGGCACAGTTGGTACGGTTAAAGGCGTGCATCAACGCGAACTTAAAAATGATATCAATCCTGATGTTATTTTAGGGAATACTTATCATTTATATTTGCGGCCTCAGATTGAAACTTTAGAAAAAGCAGGCGGCTTGCACAAGTTTATGAATTGGGATCGAAATATTTTAACAGATTCAGGCGGTTATCAGGTTTATTCTTTATCAGCTAACCGAAAAATTAAAGAGGAAGGCGTAAAGTTTAGAAGCCATATTGATGGTAGTTACCATGTTTTTACACCTGAAAATGTCATGGAAATTCAACGCAGTATAGGAGCGGATATTATCATGGCATTTGATGAATGTACTCCTTATCCTTGCGATTATAATTACGCTAAACGCTCAATGCACATGACTCATCGTTGGTTAAATCGCTGTATAACTCAATTAAATAATCTACCTTTTAAATATGAATATTCACAAGCTTTTTTTCCGATTGTTCAAGGTAGTATTTACAAAGATTTAAGGCAACAGTCCGCTGAATATATTGCTAATACCAATGCAGTTGGAAATGCTATTGGTGGACTTTCAGTAGGGGAGCCTGCAGAAGAAATGTATGGTATGACAGATGTGGTTTGTTCAATTTTACCAGAAGATAAGCCACGTTATTTGATGGGTGTGGGGACCCCAATAAATATTCTAGAAAATATCGCTTTAGGTATTGATATGTTTGACTGTGTAATGCCTACTAGAAATGCTAGGAACGGTATGTTGTTTACAGCAAATGGTACTATAAATATCAGAAACAAAAAATGGACCCACGATTTTTCACCCATTGACGAAATGTCAATTACTTGGGTTGATACAGAATATTCAAAAGCCTATTTAAGACATTTATTTTCGGTCAATGAATTATTGGGCAAACAAATTGCAACTATTCACAACCTTGGCTTTTATATGTGGTTGGTTCGTGAGGCAAGAAAACGTATTTTAGCCGGAGATTTTATGTCTTGGAAAACATCAATGGTTAGAGAGATGGACAAGCGCCTTTAGATTATGAAAATTTTTGATTGGTATATCTTAAAACGTTACTTGCTAACATTTTTTTTAATGTTACTGCTATTTATACCCATTGGAATAACAGTTAATTTAGCTGAAAAAATTGACAGAATCCTTGAAAATAAAGTACCTTTTGAAGAAATAGCTTCCTATTATTTTGATTTCACAATTTATTTTGCAAACCTCCTTTTTCCGTTGTTTTTATTCCTTTCTGTAATTTGGTTTACCTCAAAATTAGCTAACAATACCGAAGTAATCGCATTTTTAAGTTCTGGTGTTTCATTTTTTCGGTTTTTGAGACCTTATTTTATAGGCGGAACTATTATTGCAATTATTGCATTATTTTTAGGAATGTTTTGGGCGCCCAATGCAAGTAAAGGATTTAATGAGTTTACTTATAAATATTTAAAAAATAAAAAAGTTGCTCAAACACAACATATCCATCAACAAATAAACGATAACGAATATATTTATGTGAGTAATTTTGACACAAAATCATTAAGAGGTAATAATTTTACACTTGAACATTTTGATGGTAATAAGTTAGAATACAAAATCCATGCTTCATCTATTCGTTATATTGAAACTGACAGTATTTACCGTTTGTCAAATTATTATTTGCGTCGTATAGGGATTAATGATGATTACATTACTTTTAAGCGTCGTGTAGATACTTTATTAGATTTTGATCTTTTAGACTTAACCCCTCCAAAGTATGTAGCTGAAACCCTAAACATTATTGAATTATCTGATTTCATTAAAAGAGAAGAAGCTCGTGGTTCTTCAAATATTAACAGGTATAAAGTAGTTCAATATAAAAAATGGAGCCTTCCCGTTTCAGTTTATATACTAACAATTATTGCAGTTTCAGTTTCATCAATTAAGCGTCGTGGAGGTATGGGGGTAAATTTAGCTTTTGGAATTGTTATTGCAATGATATATGTTTTTTTTGATAAAGTTTTTGGAGTTATGGCTGAACAATCAAACTTTTCTCCCATTATCGCTGTTTGGTTTCCTAATATTATTTTTGGCATTTTAGCTATTTATCTTCTATTGAATGCTAAGCGTTAAATTTAAAAATCACCTACATCTTCATTTCCTAGTTTTCATTGCTGGCTTTACAGGTGTATTAGGTGAGCTTATTTCTTTAGAGGCTATTCCACTAGTTTGGTATCGTATGTTAATTGCATTAATAATAATGTTCATATTCATAAAACTTAGAAAGATCAAACTATCAATTTCAATTGCAAGCTTTATAAAATTTTTTTTTGCAGGAGTTTGTATTGCTTTACATTGGATTACTTTCTTTGCGGCAATTAAATTGTCTAATATCTCAATAACTCTGGCTATGTTTTCAACTGGCGCTTTTTTTGCATCTTTAATTGAGCCAATTATCCACAAACGTAAAATAATTAATTATGAAATTTTATTTGGTTTTGTTGTAGTAGTAGCTGTTTTTATGATTGTTCATACAAAAATTGAATATATTTTTGGAATTACACTTGGTATTTTATCTGCTTTTTTTGCCTCTCTTTTTTCAGTGATGAATGGTAAATTTGTTGAACTTTATAGCCCTTCTGTAATTTCATTTTATGAATTTATTAGTGGAGTATTTATTATTTCAATTTTTTTATCATTTAGTGATAATGGATTTGATGTTTCCTTTTTTAATATATCTATCGCTGATTGGATTTATCTTTTAATTTTAGCTTCAGTATGTACTGCTTATGCCTTTATTGGTTCGATATATGTTATGCGTTACATTACCCCTTATTCTGTCGTTTTAACATATAATTTGGAGCCTATCTATGGATTCTCCTTAGCTGTTATTTTTTTTCCAAATACTGAACTGATGTCACCTCTTTTTTACTTTGGTACTGGGATAATTATAGCTACCATTTTATTAAATGGATTCATTAAGCATAAAACAGGAAAAATTAACTTTTGATATTAACCAAAAAATTAAAGTTCCTATATTTGTCAATAAAATCATCTAATTGTAATTTCTTATGGAATATTTAGAATTTGAACTACCTATCAAAGAGTTGGAAGATCAACTTCAAAAATGTCAAGTTATTGGAGACAAAAGTGAAGTTGACGTAACTGAGACATGTAAGCAAATAAATAAAAAGCTTGAAATTACAAAAAAGGAAATCTACAAAAATTTAACTCCTTGGCAACGAGTGCAACTTTCCCGACACCCAAATAGACCCTATACTTTGGATTACATAAAAGCTATTTTTAAAAGTTCTTTTTTAGAACTTCATGGAGATCGTAATTATAGAGACGATAAGGCTATGATAGGAGGCTTAGGTAAAATTGGTGATCAAACTTTTATGTTTATTGGTCAACAAAAAGGTTTTAACACAAAAACACGTCAATATCGTAATTTCGGAATGGCTAGTCCTGAAGGATATCGAAAAGCACTTCGATTAATGAAATCTGCCGAGAAATTTGGAATTCCTGTAGTAACACTTATAGATACTCCTGGAGCTTATCCTGGTTTAGAGGCTGAAGAGCGCGGCCAAGGCGAGGCTATTGCCAGAAATATACTAGAAATGACACGACTTAAAGTTCCAATTATAACGGTTATTATTGGTGAGGGTGCTTCTGGGGGTGCATTGGGAATTGGTGTTGGAGATCGTGTATTGATGCTTGAAAATACATGGTATTCAGTTATTTCACCAGAATCTTGTTCGTCTATTTTGTGGCGTAGTTGGGAATATAAAGAACTAGCAGCTGAAGCACTTAAATTGACTGCTAAAGATATGAAAAAGATGAAATTGATAGACGAAATTATAAAAGAGCCATTGGGAGGTGCGCATAAAAATCCTGAAAAGACTTTTTTTGCTACTCAAAATATAATTTTAAAATATTTCGAAGAGTTAAAGTGTTTATCTCCAAAAGCTTTGGTTGAACAACGTATGCAAAAGTACTCTGAAATGGGAGTATATAGTGGTTAAGTTTGAAAATTCTTTTAGATCTTATTTTTTAACAAAAACACCTTTTTTAACTGTTGTTAACAATATTTTAAACTTATTAACAGTAATTGTGTTAAATCTTACATAGTTAATTTTGATTGATAAGTTTAATTTTTGCGTAAATTGGTTGATATGAAACAGTCAGAACAATACAAAAGAATTCAGTCCAGTCAAGCTAGCGTTATCAATCTAGAAAAAGGCAAGATCCCTCCCCAGGCGATTGATTTAGAAGAAGTTGTTTTGGGTGCAATGATGATTGATAAAAAAGGGGTAGATGAGGTGATAGATATTTTAAGTATTGAGTCCTTTTATAAAGAATCTCACAAGTCAATATTTCAGGCAATCCTTCAACTTTTTGAAGGAAGTCAGCCCATTGATTTACTAACAGTTTCAGCACAATTAAGAAAAAACCAAAAATTAGATATTGTTGGTGGAGACTTCTATTTAATTGGATTAACTCAGAAAGTATCTTCCTCTGCCCATATTGAGTTTCATGCACGTATAATATTACAAAAGTTTATACAACGTAGTCTAATTAAAATATCAAATGAAATAATTGAAGATTCATTTGATGAAACTAAAGATGTTTTTGATCTGTTAGATAAAGCAGAATCCAAATTATACGACGTTACTCAAGGAAATATAAAGAAGTCCACTGAAACTGCTCAAGATTTAGTGTTTCAGGCTAAAAAAAAGATTGAAGAAATTTCAAATAAAGATGGTCTTAGTGGAATTCCTTCTGGGTTTACCAAAGTTGATAAGCTCACTTCAGGTTGGCAAGAAAGTGACCTAATTATAGTTGCTGCTCGACCTGGTATGGGTAAAACAGCTTTAACACTATCTATGGCTCGTAACATATCTGTCAATATGAAAATCCCAGTAGCATTTTTTTCATTAGAAATGTCTTCCGTTCAATTAATTACAAGATTGATTTCATCTGAAACTGGTTTAAGTTCTGATAAATTAAGAACGGGTAAGCTTGAGAAGCACGAGTGGGAGCAACTTAACGTAAAAGTCAAATCACTAGAGAAAGCACCCCTTTACATAGATGATACACCTTCTTTATCTATCTTCGATTTACGTGCTAAAGCTAGACGTTTGGCTTCTCAAAATGGAATAAAACTTATTATAGTTGATTATTTACAACTTATGACAGCTGGTAGTACCCAGAAATCTGGAAATAGGGAACAAGAAATTTCTTTGATTTCTAGAAATTTAAAGGCTCTTGCCAAAGAATTGAGCGTTCCTGTAATAGCATTATCACAATTATCAAGAGCAGTTGAAACTCGCGGTGGTAGTAAGCGTCCATTGCTTTCTGATTTAAGAGAATCAGGAGCTATTGAGCAAGATGCAGATATTGTATCTTTTATATATAGACCAGAATATTATAAAATTGACGAATGGGATGATGAAGAACATACTCCATGTGAAGGTCAAGCAGAGTTTATAATAGCAAAGCATAGAAATGGAGGACTTGATAGCATTAGATTAAAATTCATTGGCCATCTGGGCAAGTTCGATAATTTGGATAATTTTGATTCTCCTTTCGATGCAGAATATCACTCCAAAATGAACGCAGCTGCAAACGATGACACATTTTCTGACGATTCATCCTACTACAATAATCCAGATGAAGCTTTTGGAATTACCGATTAGAATAATACATATTGAAAAAATGGTAAATATTTTTAACATGCGATCAAATCTTTTTATTTATATGTTTTTTATATCTATTTGTTTCAAAGGGTTTGCTAGTCATATTTTAATCCCAATGGATGCTTACTCACAAAATAATCATCTAAAGTCTTATGGTATTGCCTACTGGGTACTAAATCAAAATCAAAATATTAAATGGCTTTTAAACTACAGGGGTGGTGCTTTTTTACTACCGAATTCTGATGACATTACAAAAGAATGCCAAATTCGAGCAGTTTCATACGAATTAATTAGTGATGAGGAAGCAGTCAGAATAATTAAAGAAATTAGTAGCCCAAGTAAAAATATGGATGTGGTTATTTTAGAAAAACCTCCACGTATTGCCGTTTATTCACCTAAAGGAAAACAGCCCTGGGATGATGCAGTTACTATGGTTTTAACGTATGCTGAAATTCCATATGATATCATATATGATAGAGAGATTTTGAGTGATGCCTTGTTGATTTACGACTGGCTTCATTTGCATCACGAAGATTTCACTGGTCAGTATGGTAAATTCTACAGAGCTTATCGCAATGCATCATGGTACATCCAACAACAAAAAAATGCTATGTCCTTAGCCAAAGAATTGGGTTATGAAAAGGTATCGCAAGAGAAATTAGCGATTGTACAAAAAATAAAAGAGTATGTTTTGGGTGGTGGGTTTATGTTCGCTATGTGTAGTGCTACTGATAGTTTTGATATAGCATTAGCGGCACAAGAGCTTGATATTTGTGAGGTAATGTTTGATGGAGATGGCACCACTCCAAATTATCAAGCCAGTTTAGATTTTTCTAAGACTTTTGCCTTTAAAGAATTTATCTTGGAACGTGATCCTAATGTATATGAATTTTCCTCAATTGATTTAACTTCTACACGCCGAATTACTAAAGATTTAGATTATTTCACTTTAATGGAATACTCTGCTAAATGGGATCCGGTTCCTACTATGTTAAATCAAAATCATACAATCCTTGTGAAAGGTTTTATGGGGCAAACAACAGCTTATAATCCATCCTTAATCAAATCTAATATTTTGATATTAGGTAAAAATAAAATTAATGGTGAAGCTCGATATATTCACGGAATCAAAGGAAAAGGTTTTTTTACTTTTTATGGTGGACATGACCCTGAAGATTATACTCATAGAGTAGGAGATCCAAAAACCGAATTAGAGTTATACCCCAATTCTCCCGGATATCGTTTAATTCTTAATAATGTTTTGTTTCCAGCAGCTAAAAAGAAAAAGCAAAAAACATAAAACATGTTACATTAAAAAAAAGTCCACTAGTCAAAGTGAACTTTAAAAAAATTCTCTGTAATATTTTTTAAAAATAGGATACTTACTTAACTTTTTTAATTATTACTTCAAAAGTCTCTGGCTCATTCATAGCTAAATCAGCTAAAACTTTTCGATTTAAATTAATATTACTAGCTTTAAGTTTTCCCATAAATTGTGAGTAAGACATACCGTATTGTCTAGCTCCTGCGTTTATTCTTAAAATCCACAGAGCTCTGAACTTTCGCTTTTTATTTCTTCGGTCTCTGTATGCGTAAAGCATAGCCTTGTCTACTGCATTTTTTGCAACAGTCCAAACGTTTTTGCGACGCCCAAAATAGCCTTTAGCTTGTTTTAGGATTTTTTTTCTGCGGGCTCTTTTGGCCACTGAATTTACTGATCTTGGCATATTATTTGTTTTTTTGTAGTTGGCGCCTCAAATTTGTTTCGAGAACTTTAATTGCCAAACTCCATGGTTAAAAATTAAGTTACCTTAGTTTACATTCACTTTAAACGTAACTGTTGTTTAATGTTAGCCTCATCACTTTCATGCACTAAAGTACTGTGGGTGAGAGCAAGCTTACGTTTTTTAGACTTCTTGGTAAGAATGTGACTTTTGAACGCATGCTTTCTTTTGATTTTACCAGATCCAGTTACTTTAAAGCGTTTTTTTGCACTGGATTTTGTTTTCATTTTTGGCATGTTCTGCAGTTTAATTAATTATTCGATTTTATTTTTTAATCGGCGTAATGAACATAATCATACGCTTTCCTTCAAGTTTTGGCATCTGCTCTACTTTTCCAAGTTTTTCCAGATCTTGAGCTAGGCGTAACAATAAAATCTGACCTTTTTCTTTGAAAATTATAGAACGCCCTTTAAAAAACACAAATGCTTTCAATTTAGCTCCTTCTTTCAAAAACTTTTCGGCGTGTTTTTTCTTGAAGTTGTAATCATGATCATCAGTGTTAGGACCAAAACGTATTTCTTTTACCACGACTTTTGCAGCCTTGGATTTTAATGCTTTTTCGCGTTTCTTTTGTTCGTAAAGAAATTTTTTATAATCCATGACTTTACAAACAGGAGGTACTGCCTTTGGAGATATTTCGACCAAATCAAGATTTTGTTCATTGGCAATCGCAAGCGCTTGAGACAACTTATAGACTCCTATCTCTACATTATCACCAACAAGGCGTAATTCTTCAGAAGTAATTTTTCTGTTGATTCGGTGCTTATCTTGCCGAATAACCCGCATAGGGCCTCTGCTTCTTCTTCTTCGTATTGCTATGACTATATATTTTTAGTTAAATTTAAAATTTTTTCAATTTTTGAGCTATTTCAGCTTCAATTATTTTCTTAAAAGCTTCAATACTTAGACTTCCTAAGTTATCGCCACCGTGCTGTCGTACAGAAATTGTATCTGATTTTTCTTCTTGTTCACCAATAACAATCATGTAAGGAACTTTTTTAACTTCGGCATCCCGAATTTTTTTCCCCATAGTTTCACTCCTGTTGTCAATGAGGGCGCGAATTTCGTTAATTTCTAACAAACTTAAAACTTTTTGGGCGTATTTCTCAAATTTTTCACTTATTGTGAGAATAGCAACTTGTTGTGGCATCAACCAAATCGGGAAATTCCCTCCAGTATGTTCAAGCAAAATAGCAACAAAACGTTCCATACTTCCAAAAGGTGCTCTGTGAATCATCACGGGGCGATGAGACAAATTATCAGCTCCTTTGTAGCTTAAATCAAAGCGTTCCGGTAAATTGTAATCTACTTGGATAGTTCCAAGTTGCCAACTTCTTCCCAATGCATCCTTGACCAAAAAATCTAATTTTGGTCCGTAAAATGCAGCTTCACCGGCTTCGATTTTGTAATCCAATCCTTTATCTTCCACTGCATTAATAATGGCTTGTTCCGATTTGTCCCAATTGTCAACTGAACCGATGTATTTTTCAGGATTTTTAGGATCTCTGACCGATACCTGTGCTGTAAAGTTTTCAAAACCTAGAGACCTGAAGACATACAATACTAAATCAATTACATTTTTAAATTCGCTATCTAACTGCTCAGGTGTGCAAAAAATATGGGCATCATCTTGGGTAAATCCACGGACACGCGTTAGGCCATGTAACTCTCCACTTTGTTCATATCGGTAAACAGTTCCAAATTCGGCATAACGCTTAGGCAGCTCTTTATAGCTGTAGGGTTTAAAATTAAAGATTTCACAGTGGTGAGGGCAGTTCATAGGCTTTAACAAAAACTCTTCATCTTTTTTTGGAGTTTCAATCGGCTGAAAGCTATCCTCACCATATTTTTCATAGTGCCCAGAAGTAACATATAATTCTTTTTGACCAATATGTGGAGTTGATACCATTTCATATCCTGCTTTCACTTGTGCTTTTTTTAAAAAATCCTCTAAGCGAGAACGTAAGGCAGCTCCATTGGGTAGCCAAAGTGGAAGTCCTTGGCCTACTTTTTTTGAAAACATAAACAATTCTAACTGCTTACCTAATTTCCGATGATCACGTTTTTTAGCCTCTTCTAACATTTCCAGATATTGTTTCAGCTCTTTTTGTTTAGGAAAAGTAATTCCATAAATACGTGTCAATTGTTTGTTAGTTTCATCTCCACGCCAATATGCACCAGCTACGCTTAATATTTTAATAGCCTTGATTAAACCAGTGTTCGGAATGTGTCCACCACGGCACAAATCTGTAAATGAGTCATGGTCGCAAAAGGTAATTTCTCCATCGTTTAGGTTTTTTATAAGTTCAAGTTTGTAAGTATTTTTTTCTAGTTGGTATTTATTTAACGCATCTCTTTTAGAAATAGTTTTTATTTTAAAATCGTGCTTTCCTCTAGCAATTTGAAGCATTTTAGCTTCAATATTTGGAAAGTCTTTTTCAGATATAGTATTTTCTTCTAAATCTACGTCGTAATAAAAGCCATTTTCGATGGCAGGACCAATAGATAATTTTATACCTGGGTAGATTTCTTCTAATGCTTGAGCCATAACATGAGAGGATGAATGCCAGAAGGCCTTCTTTCCGTTTGCATCGCTCCATGTGAATAAATTCAGTCTCCCATCGGTTTCAAGCAGTGTGGTTGTTTCGACTACCACCTCATTAAACTTTGCAGAAATAACATTGCGCGCAAATGCTTCGCTGATGTCTTTTGCAACATCCATTACAGTTAATGCGCTTTTGTAATTGCGGATACTGCCGTCTGGGAGTGTGATATGAATCATAATTATCCTATATATTGAGCGCAAATATAAGTTTATATACCTTTTAAAACAATATTCAATCCTATTTGTTATTATTTTTTTAAAACAACAGCACTCTTATTTAGAGCATTTAATAAACTGGTTATCAATTAATTATTTGTCATTATTTTTTATTTTTTATTCTATTTTTTTGGAGTTTAAATGGATATTTTTTTATTTGATTGAAATTAATAGAATTAGGGTTGTGCATAAAGAAAAAGGGTTTTATATTTGCCTCCTGCTCAGACCTTTGAGTTTTGATTATTTAATATTTCAAAGTTACCTAAGGAATTCTGAAGTGCTTTTTTTGAAAAAATAAACCAAAAAGCTTTTGGCAGTTTAAAAAAGGGTTTTATATTTGCACCCGCTTTGGGTTTTACCCCAAAGCTTTATTAAGAAATTTAAGTTCATTTAACATATTGATTGACAGCGTAAGAAATAAATCGGAAACGATTTATTTCAATTAGAGAATAAACCATTTTGAAGACCTTTTCAATATCCTTTAGTTGTTATTAGAATTAGTTTCTATTTATTTAGAAGCTTAAAAAATAACGATGAAGAGTTTGATCCTGGCTCAGGATGAACGCTAGCGGCAGGCCTAACAC
>JGI24920J38491_100536_pt1 | contig 15581 bp, 16 predicted proteins | sample LinPFosmplate8_FD_38491 | JGI IMG/M metagenome (IMG submission 38491)
TGCAGGTCGACTCTAGAGGATCCCACCCCCAAGACTGATGCGGCATCGACCTGGGCCGACGCGAACCCCGTATCCGATCCTGGTCTTGATGAGAATCTTCTAGATGCTGGATTCCACGTTGGTGTGAACACGGTCGGCCAGTCTCTCCGCAACGCGAATCTTCAGATCCGTTCGGAGCCAGCTAATCCTGTTTCAAACGTCAGCCCCTGGCTTAACACCACCATATCCCCCGACCTCGAACGTCGTCCTCTTGAAATATGTTCAGACGATGTCGCCGCTGCGTTCAACGTTGTCGGTCTTGGTGGAGGTTCTGAAGAGTTTGCGTCTCTCGCCTAGAATGTTCCTTATAAAAAAAAGGGAACGCAATTTTTAGGAAGATACAAAATCCCCCATTTTCATTATAAATAATAATAGTAGTAAACAATATAATGTTCAATTGATACATAAATGAACCAATGGCTTCTCTTTCAACATCACGAGACTCTGTGTCATTTCATATGAACTACTTGCCATCGTAAGGAAGGAGTAATTTTACGCCTTTACTGTTCTGGGAGACAAACGTAATGTTCTTTATTCTATATGGTAAATTTGCAATCCTCTGTTCCAAAAGTCTCAAGCGATCGAATGGAGTAACGCATTGCATTCGAAAGGGAAACTTTTTAAAGTTTTCCGTGTATTTTTCAGAGAGGAAAATACAAACTTTTTCCAAGCGTTCTAGAAACTTCAAAATTCTGATATCCTCGCCACACATTGAGATACAATCATTCACAAGCATGAAAAAGCGATTTCCCTTAGAATATACACGAGTCGCTTCGAATAAAGTTCCGTTGAAAATCGTGTCATCTTTCACATCGACATTCATTACTAACACCTTCGGGTATCTATGACCTTCGTCCAACTTGCGACATATGATAAAACAGCGATTCTTATCTTGAAACTTTGTAAAGTAAATATAGCACGAAAGATCCTCTGGAATAGCTAGTGCAATCGCACCCGATGAAAGCTTGTTGATGTTTCCAGAATTAAGTCCGACGGAATTGCTTATATTCTTTTCAGGAAGCTGAATCTTTGTTTCATTGAAAAAATGTTTGATGAAATTATCACGATCGTTATTATCAACAAGATGGCTAACGTGGCTTCCTCCGAATAGTTTAGAGCTTACACGCATATTTCAATATCCGAATATTATAAATTTACTATTATCATACGATGTCTTCCTTTTATATGTTGTAATATATAAGCATATATGAGCAAGTATAAGCAAGTATAAGCAAGTATAAGCAAGTATAAGCAAACACATCTAAAAATCGTAAAAATGAATGTATAATTCTATTTAAAATATATGAATATATTATAGAGAATGAATATTTTCGAGTCAAAATCACTAGATTTAATAGAAAACATCATAAAAGATAAGGAGTCTAGTTTGTGTGTAACTTTTCCAAAGCTTGAGACTGCGAATGAATACAGAAAAGTGAAAAAAACTTGCGAAAATGAAACAGAAGATCCCAGTAAATTCGGACTAGATATCAAAATAGTGAAATATGATTCGATTTCCCTGGAAATAGATGTAAAAGAAGAAGACTACATCGTTACTATTTATGGCAAGTATTACATCACCAAATTTATAAATGAAGAATCATTGAAAATTCTTCCGAAAGATGCGTATGATATTGTAAAAATCGATAAAGAAACACATCGCGACGAGATAAATGACATTAGGATTGAAAAACTAAAATATGAAGACGTTAATGTAAATGATATCAAATTCAATGAGGCTTTCAAAAAGAAAAAGAACTTCAAGTGTATTACGAAAAATTCTTACAAATTTAACAGTTTTGTCGTTAATCTGACATGCGAGAAAAGAGGCAGTGGTATGAAGTTCGCTCTCGAAACAGAAGTTCACAGATACGTGAATATTATGTATTATGATGATGAGAATTCAGATGATATGAATGATTTCAAGAAACTTGCTCGTTTCATTTTGATTAGTTGTATTCGCGATACAGTCTATGAAAAAGATATCAAAACACTAAACGAATTGAAAAAGTCAATGGACCACAAAGATTTCAAGGATCGTAGTTGGTATGCTGCACCAAAAACAGTGACTCTTACACGTGAACGATATGAATCTATGAAGTACGACATGTCTAAATCATCAAATGCATACACGGTTACAACTAAGACGGACGGTCTTCGAATGGTTGGATACATCCATTCCGACCAATTCCTATATTTACAAAGTAAAGAACATCATCTTCCTCATTTTACACGTGTAAAGTTTGACAAAAAGTTTGTTGGATCGATAATTGATGGTGAATTCGTGAGTGAGTTGAAAGACAAGACACAAGTATCTCATTATTTGATTTTCGACATCTACAAATCTGGTGAAGAAGATTTACATTCAGAATCATTCGATACTCGACAAGAAAGACTTACGGAGTTGATGAAAACAAAGGATGCTTCTCAAATTGAATATGACATTATCCAGAAAGAGTTCAAGCCAATTTCAAATGATACTATATTCAATGAAAGTGAGTCTCAAATGAGACCTCCACTTACTTATCATATAGATGGACTCATTTATACATCTACGAAATCAATCATAGATATGGAAAAAGATAAAAACGATGGTTTCTTAAATGTATTCAAATGGAAGGATGCCGATACTTTATCTGTTGATTTCAAAGTGGTCTTCGACAAAATAGAAAAAAAAAGAATCAAAGTTGGGAATGATATCGTTATCAAAGATTATCAAGTGTGTGATATCCATTTGAACAATAGGAAGGAACAAAGGATTGGTAAGCCCATCAATTATCACAAATTTATTGAAGGTGATATCGAAGAAACACGACTTGGTGTCGTTAGCTTTCAACCATTTTTACCAGAAAATGAAGATGCTTCCAAATTGGTTGTCGAAAGAGAGCAAAACAAAATATATTGTATGAAGGAATTCGATGACTATTCCAAGGACTATTCCATGGACTATTCTCAAGAAATTACAAATACAAGTATCGTCGAATGTACATGGCACTCGAGTCGTAAAGTCGGTGGTAAAAAGATCCCCGGTAAATGGATACCGATACGTATTCGACAAGACAAATCATATCCAAATGATTACAGTGTTGGTATTGATATTTGGAAATCTTTGAATGAACCAACACACGAACCAATCACAAAAGATATGATTACTGGAATTAAAGAGATTCCTCCAATTGATGAGAAGCGCAGAATTTACTATTCAAACAAGGAAAGATTCAAATCAAAGAAGACATCAACACAACGTGCAGACGATAAAACAATACGCGATTTTCATCGTCTCAATGTAAAAGCAAGTTTATTCTCGCGAATTGGAGGAAAGAATTCGAAATTACTTGATATTTGTTCTGGATGCGGTGCAGATAGTCCGAGATACTTAGACTATTTCGACGAAGTAGTTGGTATTGATCTGTCTTACAATAATATAGAAAACGGCAACGATGGTGCGTATAAATTGCTAAATCTTGTGCTAAATGACAGACGTGTAAATACATACAGAACACGTTCAAAATTCATGTTTCTTGTTGGTGATGCGTCAAAACCATTCGAAGATCCAAAGACCTTCTCTGGTATTTATGAAAATATAGCAAGAGATACTGAACTATTTGCCAAAAAGCAAACTTTCGATGCAATGACTTCGATGTTTTCCATTCATTACATGTTTGAGAACGAAACGAAATTCAAAACATTGATCATGAACATTCATAACAATGTCAAAATAGGAGGATACTTCGCAGGTTGTACATATGATGGAGAAAAAATCAACGAGGATCTACAAACGGATGATGAAATCAATGTCGAAATTGGAAACGAAAAAGATAAAAGTGGAAACGAAAAAGATAAAAGAAATATTCTCAAAATTACACGTGATTTCAAAAAAGATACGACTTTTGAACCTAACAAAACATCACTTGGAAAAAAAATTAACGTGCGTGTTGCATCAATTGGTTCGGCATTCCCCGAATACTTGGTTAATTTCAATTATCTTATCAAGGTTCTTGAAAATATTGGTTTTGATGTCATTCACACATATACTTTCAAGGAAATCTACTACTCGCAAGATAAAAACGAAGGATTTAAAAAATTTGTATTAACCGAAGATGAACAGAAATTCTCGTTTCTCTATCGTTCATTCGTATTTAAAAGAAACACAGTTCCTAAAACAATCCATGACATTTCAATATTATTTTAATATCCTACTATAGTAACTGCAATACATGCATCCATTCTTTGTTTTTTTGGGTTTTTGTGGTATTTTTGTAAATGGCTTTGAAGGCAAATTGACACAAAAACAACAGAAATATAAGAACGACCTCGTAAATGAAGATTTACATTGCGTTATCTGTTCAGGTCCCGCAGGAAGTGGAAAGACTGCGATCGCAACAGAAACGGCAGTCGAGTTATTACATAATAAGAGGTTCAATAAGTTGATACTTACCAAACCATTAGTTACGGTAGAAAATGAAGAAATCGGCTTTCTCCCGGGGGATGTCAGTGATAAGATTTCACCTTATGGAAAATCCATGACAGATTACTTGAAGAAATACGGTTGTTGTGAAGATAAAATAGAATTCCTTCCTTTGGGATTCATGAGAGGATTGACTTTTGATGATACCATAATAATTGCGGATGAAATGCAGAATTCAAGTCCGGCGCAAATGAAGATGTTGTTAACCAGAATAGGGAAGAATTCTAAAATTATCATAACTGGTGACAAGGATCAAAGTGATCTAAACATAGATATAGACGGATTGACCGACTTTACACGGAAATTGTATTTGAAATACTCGGCATTTTACTGGAAAATGTTCCAGGATGGTCTATCAATGATAGAATTGGAAAAGGGTGACATAAAACGGTCAGAGTTTGTTAAAAAGATAGTGAGTATTTATGAATAGTTAGACTCTGACTATCTCAATCTCACTGCCTCATTGGTTTTGCGGGAACATCAATAGAACGTCTATTCATCATGTCCTCCATTCGTTTCGATAATTCATCAATTTTTTCATCCTTTTGTTCAATCGATCCGTAATTCGATACATTTTGAATATTCTCCGTTTGGTGACTCGATAAATCTTGTTTCGATATAAAATCAAAACTATGGGACATGCTAGATCCCCCGTTTCCCTGAGAGGAGCAATCTACATCGACAAAACTATAATTATCACTATATCCACCTCCCATTTCACTAATTGAAAATGATGAAGGACCTGTGGGTTCTACCGCAGGTGTCGCGTGTCTCGTTCGCACAACAGGCTTTTTCTGCTTTTCGTTTACTTTTTGTAGACTCATCATTTTTATGTATCCTAAAATTTGATTACCTACATGAATCTGATTCGTTCTTCCTACTACGAGCGTAGGAACACTCTTAATATACGGAGGAAGTTTTTTTCGAATAGCTGGGTCATCGATGCAGACGAATCGTAAACTATTTCTAACTGGTGTTTCGTTGATCTGACCTACAATCTTTTTACAATTTTGACATTTATTGCTATAAAACAGCAATGAAACATCTGTCATGATATTATTATAACACAATATATTAAATTTTGATCATTTTTTACGCAGTTTGAAAAAATTAATATGTCTAGTTATAGTATATACAATGATGCGCACAAATACTTTGAACGTTCTTAAAAAGGTATTCATTCTATTTTTAGTGATAAATGCTTTATTTTGGGGATTATTTCCTCATTCGAAGCATTGCCAGGTAGCCTCGATGCTTGGACTTGTTAAGTGTCCTCCACATTGGATACACGTATACGTCATGGGACTTGGCTCGTTTGTTTTGGCCTTATACTTAGAACAAGGAGACGCAGGTTTCTTCTAATTGAGATGTGTTTCATGATGTCATTTGATACAAAAAAAAACCGTGTTTGGTTCTTTTTTCATTTTTATTTTGTTTTTGTGGACGTAAGTCCTTTTTTTATGCTTGATAAGAAACATGACCAAATGAGATCATGGATCCTTCCTCAATCAAATGTGCATAATCGCAACATCCAAGTGAATGATATTCATCCATTGAATCATCATCATCAATCCCATCATCCTCAAGTGTTGCAAGAATCTTTGCACCAAATGCGACCTGACGATCTGTAGGTGGTGACTGCAATTCAGATTCGTAATATGCCTCTGCCATAGGGATGCAATCGCACTCCGCAATCGGAAGGAAATTGACATCCACTGGCAGACTGCCATAATATGGGTGAGGAAGCGCAGGCAAAGCATAACTTCCCTTCAATTCAGGTGTAGTATCATGCAACGCACGAATCATTCGTCTCATATAGTCATCATCATCATCATCATCTGTTGCTGGGAATAAATTCCTAGAAAGAGAATCGGAAATAAGAGAATCGGAAATGCCATATTCTCTCATATCCTCGATCATCTCAACCTCAGCTAAACTAATCTCAATGAAACTCATCAATTAATGTGATAAGTGTTGTTGATTCTTTTGTAATTTTAAGGATTATAAATTCAAGGGGTCCAAATAACCCATTTTTACTCCTTTGTAGGTCAAGTATTACAGTATTACAGTATTATAGTATGTTTGTGTAATTATTGGATTTTGTTTGTTTAGGTTTGTGTGGAGTTTGTTTTGATAATAAAATATAGGCAAATATCAATAAAATTACCAAAAAAAACCGTGTTTGGTTCTTTTTTCATTTTTATTTTGTTTTTATTTTTTATTTTTTCATCTTTCATCGAGTTAGTAACGCATCTTGTTCCCCTTGTAGTAGCTAATCTCGTAAAGTGCCGCAATCTCGGGCCGATACGGCATCACCACATTATAAGTATCCCATTTAATGAATTTTCGACCAATATGTGCCTCATTGCCATAATTGAAATCAGTATGGCCACTGAACAAAAAGCTCATATCAGTCACATTAGAAATATCCCACATGTATGAAAAATACGTATCATCCTTTTTCTTACCACATTTAAGATAGTCTCTGACCGCAACACGTCGTGTTTCGTCGTTTAATGGCAAGTAAATCATATATAAGGTCTCCACAGTTTCGATTGGATTATATTTCGAACGAAGATAGATTATCTCTTCGCTATATGAATAATATTTTCTGAGAATGTCATAAACAGCTCCACGGGGATGGTCATAAACAGGCTTGACGGGCAAGGCATCTGGTTCAAATGAATTTAAAAGATAAGGAAGAAGATTCGCGCGTAAAACATCTGTCGTTATTTTTTTTAAGAGAAACGGAACCGCCTCTAAGATAGAGGCTACTGGTGTCGGTTTCTCAACCACTTGCTTGATTACATTCGTTTCAACACATTTCTTTGACGGAACACACCCCATAATAGAGTAGCCGCTGATGTATTGTAACTTCCTTTCGCTTAAACTTCCTTGTGCAATCTAATGTAGAGTGCAAATTTCAGAAAGTTGTGTATTTCAATAATTATAAATTCAAGGGGTCAAAATAACCCATTTTTAGGTCAACTTTTACAGTATTACAGTATTATAGTATGTTTGTGTAATTATTGGGATTTTGTTTGTTTAGGTTTGTGTGGAGTTTGTTTTGATAATAAAATATAGGCAAATATCAATAAAATTACCAAAAAAAACCGTGTTTGGTTCTTTTTTCATTTTTATTTTGTTTTTATTTTTTCATCTTTCATCGAGTTAGTAACGCATCTTGTTCCCCTTGTGGGAACGAGTCTTTGGTCTGAAAGGCTTTTTCCCATCAAACTTTTTCATTTGCGTATTCCAACGATATCTTTTACACACGTGACTCTCAGGACGTAGTTTCTTTGGAATGGTGTTGTCATTAACTTCTGACGTATTCCAATCTACAATTGGCCCATATTTCTTGATAATATCATCCTGTTTCTTACCACGTTTAAGGTAGTCTTTGACAGCAACACGAATTGTTTCGTTGTCTAATGGCAAGTATTCAATATGAGGAATAATCTCTTTAAGTGCCACAAACTCTGGCACATACGTCACTTTACTCATATCAGTCACATTAGAAACATCCCATTTCTCAATCTCGCCATATTTCTTGATAATAACAATCCTTTCCTTACCACCTTTAAGGTAGTCTTTGACAGCAACACGAATTGTTTCGTTGTCTAATGGTAAGTTAATCTTTGATGTGTTCCAATTTATGATTGGACCATATCTCACACGAGTATAGATCATATCCTCGCCATCTGAATAATATTTGCAGATAATGTTAGGAACATTCTGGTCTGGCAAGGCATCTGGTTCATATGAATTTGAAAGATAAGGAAGAAGATTTGTGCGTAAAACATCTGTCGGTATTTTTTTTAAGAGAACCGGAACCGCCTCTAAGATAGAGGCTACTGTTGTCGGTTTCTCAACCACTTGCTTGATTACATTCGGTTCAACACATTTCTTTGACGGAACACACCCCATAATAGAGTAGCCGCTGATGTATTGTAACTTCCTTTCGCTTAAACTTCCTTGTGCAATCTAATGTAGAGTGCAAATTTCAGAAAGTTGTGTATTTCAATAATTATAAATTCAAGGGGTCCAAATAACCCATTTTTACTTCTTTATATACCAAGTTTTACAGTATTATACTTTATAGTATTAGTGTTTAGGTAGGTTTGTATGGAAAAAATGTTTGAAAAAAGACCTTGAAAATTATAATATATTTCAATTAAAAACAAAAAGTCAAATTACTAATAAATTCCTTAAAAAGATGTATTTTACAAAGATGTTTGATCCTCGTGATTTCGGAGATCGTATTATGCGTTTTGATACTGGTGAGGTTTGCTACGCGAACGCTGTTCCTGATATTTCATGCTCTGACTCGGATCGTGCCTCAGTGCGATTTTCTGGGAATACAACATGCCGTGTGCACCTTTACAAGTTGCACAAGAATCGTAACGACATTGATGGAGTTTGCTTTGAGGTTCCAACGTATGATTGTATGTCTGCTTATACGAGCAACGTCCCTATCATTTCCATTGGAAATGTTGTCAAGTATTATGCAGGAAATGGAGCGTCTTGTAATTTTGATGCAAATGGACGCACCATTAATATTCCTATTAATTAAGGCAAGATTGACTTTAACCTCAACAAGGAGGTTCAAAAAATAAAAAACCAAATAAAAACCAAAAGACGAGTCTTCGGACCACAAAAAGGAATAAAAAGGTTTTTTACTTTTTTGATTTCTTCTTGAGATTTTTCATAGCATCTTTCTCAGCTTTTGCCGCTTCTTTTTCTTTGATGAGAATCACATTTGCTGCGTCGAGTTTATCTTCCAATTCAAAAATCTCGTCTTCAACACTAGCATCTCCCTTTTTGAGACGATCCTTTAGCTCTTTTAATCTTTTAGAAAGAGTCTTGACATATTTGCGGTCAATATCTGCGGAAGCCACTTGTGTTTCGATCTTATTACCGAGAGCATCAAATTTCTCTTCTTCTTGCGTGGGAGCTGAGTTCTTCTTTGCCTTTGCCTCGGCCAACTCCTTCGCTTTTACAGCTTCCATCCATTCGGCACCGGATATTTTAACAGAACCATCTCCAGGTACTTCCCAGATCTCAGGAGCAATATCGCCAAAAAATTCGGCATTGTGCGAAATCATCAATACACCTCCTTCAAACTCCTTAATAGCAGCAGAAAGAGCACCAAGAGAGTCGCGGTCAAGGTAATTTGTTGGTTCGTCCAATACAACAAGATGAGGACAAAACCACATTGACGCTCCAATAACACACTTGACCTTCTGTCCGCCCGAAAGATTCTTCATTTTACCGTATGTACCAAATTCTTCGTGCAAACCAAAATCATCAAGGTGTTTCTGGATACAGGTTGTTGTTAGGGGTTTGACATTTCCGGACTCCGCTGCAATTTTATCATCGACTTGTTTCATTAACTTGAAAAAACCATTCGACTCAAGGACTATCTTAGGAAGATAAAGATTTTTTGTATCTTCAAGAGACTTGCCAGAGACGTCCGCCCATTTTACTTCATATTCATAAGAACCGTGACGAGAGCGGCGACCAACAAGATGCTTGATTTTTCTCACAGAATCTGAGAAAATCCCATTTGTTGGGTCTACTGGTGGTGACTTCTGTCCAGTTGGAAGTGGTTCAAGTTTATCAAATATGATCTGACGTTCACCCGTGGCGTTTCCAGCTTCATCGAGCTCCGCGGCCAACTCCTTAAGATATACGATAAATGTTTGATTGAGTCTCGCCTTTTCTTCATCGGTCATCTGCGAAGCTTCCATAGCCTGTTGTTCTTTATCAAGGCCACCTGAGAATCGCCACTGAATATACTCAACAGGAGACATTTCAATATGCTGCTCAATATGATGAAATGCGTGCTGGGCAACATATGCAATACGGCAATTTTGATGACGGTAAACTTCTGCACATCCAGGGTCAGGTTTTGTCTCACCTACAAGGACCTTGATAAGTGTAGACTTACCGGCACCATTCGGGCCAATACAAGCAACACGTGATGCTTGGGATAGTTGACAAGATACATTTTCAAAGGTAGATTTAGTAGCACCTGGATATGTGAAGTTGATATTCTTGGCCTGGATAATTGCTTTTGTCTTAGACTTGACCCCTTCGAGTGATCCAGGAACTGGAAAAGTAAACTTCATTTCGGTATCCTGGATATTGAAATAAGCCTTGGCCATGGGACACTGCTCTACAAACTGGTCAAGATTTCCAGTGTAGCGCTTGAGACGCATATTCTCGTAATGAATCACATCAGATAGGACCTTATTAAGAAACTTGGAATCGTGAGATACGACGAGAGTAGTTACATCCTTACAAGCTTCTCCTGTAAGGAAATCACAGAGCCATGCCTGCTTCTGCACATCAAGATGATTCGTAGGCTCATCGAGTAGAAGAAGATCAGCATTCAATAGCATGGCACGAGCAAGGGCGAGCTTCATCTTCCATCCGCCAGAAAGATTGCAAATAGGCTTCTGAATCAATTCTTCCGTAAACTCCATTTCGAGAAGTTTCTCGTGAATCTTCTCACGACCAAGTTGAGCTAAAATAGGCTCACTAAGACAGAAATCAATTGTAGGAGTATTAGCATCAGAACCGTCAATATCATGATCGACGAAACAAGCGCGAAGTTTCATGAGTTCTTCTGCACCGGGGAAACCCGAAAGAGCGCCCGAAGAGATGGCACGCATCAGTGTGGACTTACCACAGCCATTATGTCCGAGAAGGCCATAGATACGGCCACGTCGAACGTGGAAATGAGTGGTATTGAGAAGAATCTTACCGCCGTATGCAAGCTTGAACTCTACATTACATAGAATTTCTCCTTCACCTTCGGGAATGTCAAGAAAACTCTCAACTTGTGGAACGAGTTTTTCCGATTCCTCGACAAATTTCTTTGTAACTTGTTTAGCGACATCATCATTCATGAGACTTTCAAGATATACCGTGCAAGTATCTGTCCAAGATACGACATGAAAATTGTTAGAAGCACACTGAAAATGAGCAAGATGGGAAACATAATCAATAATTGGAGAATAGTTGTCATCAATGCGAATAGCATTAGACTTGAGAATATCGAGAAGAATATCTTTGAGAATTGGCACACTGTATTTTGACATATTTGTTGCAAAACTTAATATTTTTAATCACGTTATTTTTATATGTTTTTTAGAGACATTTTTGAAAAAAGAATTACTACAAATTGTAATAAGTTTATAATGAAGAAATATGACGAGGAATAACATAAGCGAATGTGAAACCCTTTGAAGTTATATTACATTTATTCGGATTTAGACAAACGTGAATATTACTTCTTTGAAATTTGTTATCAGGATATTTTTCATTAAGAACCTTAACGCAATCAGGGATATGATGCGAACGCATTATTTCGATTCCATTTGAATCTTTAACAATAAATTCATTCATATTGTTTCTTTCCATTTCAAATTTTTTATCATTTCCTCTGTCATCAACGTTTTCTTGTGTTGTTCCACATCTCAATGTGTTAAACGCATTAGAATAACGAACACATATACCATTTTCAAAAATATTTGATGGATCTTGTTTGGTATGTAGAATTTCAAGATCACCTATCTTCTCCTTAGAAAATGCCAGCCATACAAGCTTATGAACAAAAACACCATTAAATCGACTATAGTTTAGAAGATTTCCATTGTCGTCTCTTGTTTTGTATCCACAAACCCTTTTCCCCATTCTATCCATGAAAAATATACACTAGTCTTTTGTATTTAGTAACTCTCTGTAGTCATGAGTCCTGAATCTTAAAGTTCCTTTATGAATTTATCAAGTTCTTTAAACGTATTGGCATCATTATATTCGTATACGCGGTCTTCTTTGAATATTTTTATCGTGGGAAATCCTTGGATCCCATGACTTTTGGCCAGTTTTTTATGCTTATCACAATCAAGAGATACGAGTTTTACGGTTCTCCCGCTTTTCAATGTACTTTCGTCGTGTTTTTTATTCAATCTCTCCCAAATGGGGGCAAGCTTTTTACAATATCCACACCATGAAACACGAAACTTCACAATAACAACGTCATATTTCTTTGTATATTTGTCAAGATCTTTACTTGTGTTGATTTCATCAGATTTCATCGTCGTGAACATCTCCTTTGCGTTTGTCGTCATCAGTATAATTATACCAGATATTATAAGTGCAATAGATACAAAACATATGATTCTTTTGGTTTTCCTGTTCATCATTAAGTAAACATATAAAAAAAATCAAAAATGATAGAAGAAATAGAGTATAAGATATGTAGTATCCAAGAGAAATATGATCGAGTTAAGCACCGATGAAACTGAATTGCTCCGACTAGTGTTCAACGACGAATCTATTTGGGATTACGATATTCTACGTTTTCGCATGCAAGATGCACAAAGAATGGCAAAATACGAGAAAATGAAATATTGTGGCACTTATCGTGAATTCCTAAACACTGGTGGAACTTTCGAAAAGCTACTTATTCTCTTTATGCATCGTAGTCTTTTCGTAGATATTGAAGATCTTGACAAAGATTACGATGAGCTTCAAGAAAGGGGAATTATTACACTATTACAATCAATTATGGTCGATAATCAGTAGAAACCTATGAAAAAGACAAAAATGGGTTAAAACACTCCTTGAATCATCCTAGACTGGACAAAAGAGAAACGAGACGATTAAGATGTCGTATTGCTACCTTACTGACACTTTTTGTGATTATACACTTGATCCTCGTTACATTTGTTACGAGGATTTTGAGTGTTGGTATGGTTACAACATCGCAAAGAGTTATCCTGAAGAAGTTGATCTCTTTGATGGAGATTACGACGACATTTACTTGAATGCTATGTATCATTGGTGTGATAAGAATAACATCGTCATCAAGGACGAAGGTGTGTTCAACTATAACATCAGACTCGATGAATATGGTAAGGTAACTCAAGATTCTCTCAAAAAAGCGAAAATGTGGACAAAAATCTAGGTGCATCAGGTATACTAAGATTCGCAAAAACAATTCGTTTCTTCACCTTAGGGGTGGAGTTTTTTACCTTAAAAATGAAAAAAGGCATCGATATTCTTAATTTTTGTAAAGAGTTATAGAAAAAATGGTTAAATAACACCCCCTTAAATACATTATATGAACTTCACAACATATCTCTGTCGATTTACGCATTCTTCACTGACTGCATTCCAGAGGTATTTCAGAGACTAGAACAAAGGCCAACAACAAATTAACAACACCCCTTAAAACAGTGTACACTTGTGATAATGGGTTGTAATTCGAGCACACCTCGAAAATCGGATGTAGAATCCAATGGCGTTCCTGAGTTTGATGAGTTTGACAACATTCTTTTAGCTAATATTCTTCGTAAGTTGAAAGCAGGAAAAAGTTTGTTGGACTATTGCGAAGACTATACAAAAGTTGATTCAAAAATCAAAGCCGTTTACTATAACGGTGGTAGTTTGGAGGACAAGTGCAAAGTCGGCGAGATTTATGCTTATATGGCAGGTTCGGACGAAATGAAACAAGCTAATGTTGATATCAAGGCTTTTGTAGCTACGATGTCACCGTCAGAAAAACCAAAACTCAATTATGAGTTAAATAAGAAGATTGCAAACATGTATCCAGAATTCACTCGTCTATACGGGAAGGATATGGCACGTAAGTTCCTCTGATCGACTAATTAAGTCTGTTGATGAAAGACCACAAGGGTCAAAAAAAGGACTCACGTCCACAAAAAAACCAAAAGAAAAACCAAAGAAACGGTTTTTTTGTTTTTTCTTAAAAAACGTCGAATATTCGACAACTCTTATATATTGGTTCGGTAAATATGTGGCTCTCTAATAATGCCACACAATTTCCAATGTAAATCAAGGACATCACATTCTAGTAATCTCTTAAAATTCTCGGCATTTTCGTGAACAAAAGACACTTGAATATAATTAAGATGTCGATCCCAGTTAATAGTATAATAAAGACTATCGAAGATGTCAGCGTAATTGACCATCAAGAGGTTGGAAATATCTTCGTTAAGAGAATTTCCATCACAATATTTATAAAAGACGGGGCGAGGTGAATAATTTGTTTGTTGGCCCCATATATTAGAAATATCTCGCACAATCTCAACTGCCTCATCTTGTGAATGGCAAAAGTTAATCCTTTCAAGATTGTCACCTTTTGGGACATTGGAAAAAGCGCAAATGTTACTATTTGAAAAATTGTTGATATTTTTCAAGTAGTTCAACGTAGTTTCAAGTATTCTGATATTTGAATTAGCTTGGTCTACTCCAATAATGTTCTTATAAACAAGAAATTTGCCGATATCGCAGATAGTTTCATCAATGTTGGTGTTCGTTTTCAACTTCTTCTCTTCGATATACTCATCACAATAACCAATCTTTCGCTTATTATTTGGAACACTCATTATTTTAAAACATTCAATATAAACGAACTACGAGTTTCAAGTCAGTTTTTACATCATTTTTGTGAAAAACATGGTAATTTTCAAATTCCTTGAATAATATTTCTAGGGGATTACACGTTCCCCTTGAATTTGCATCACTGAAGATCTTTGTAGGATTTTAAAGGGTAAACACGATTATCCATTGAATTTGCATCACTGAAGATCTTTGTAGGATTTTAAAGGGTAAACACAGTTCCCCCTTGAATTTGCATCACTGAAGATCTTTGTAGGATTTTAAAGGGTAAGCACGATTCTCCCTTGAATTTGCATCGCGAAAAGATCTTTGTAGGATTTTTAAACGGTAAGCACGATTCCCCCTTGAATTTGCATCGCGAAAGATCTTTGTAGGATTTTAAAGGATAAACACTATTCCCCCTTGAATTTGCATCACGGAACGATTTTTTGTATGATTTCTAAGGACAAACAAGATTCCCCCTTGAATTTGCATCACAGAAGATCTTTGTAGGATTTTAAAGGGTAAGCACGATTCTCCCTTGAATTTGCATCACAGAAGATCTTTGTAGGATTTTAAAGGGTAAGCACGATTCTCCCTTGAATTTGCATCGCGAAAAGATCTTTGTAGGATTTTTAAACGGTAAGCACGATTCCCCCTT
>JGI24920J38491_100392_pt1 | contig 13358 bp, 10 predicted proteins | sample LinPFosmplate8_FD_38491 | JGI IMG/M metagenome (IMG submission 38491)
CTAGTACGAGAGGACCGGATTGGACGAACCTCTGGTGTTCCGGTTGTCACGCCAGTGGCATTGCCGGGTAGCTATGTTCGGAAGGGATAACCGCTGAAAGCATCTAAGCGGGAAGCCTCTCCCAAGATTAGATCTCCCATAGACTTCGGTCTACTAAAGAGTCGTCATAGACTATGACGTTGATAGGCAAGATGTGTAAGCGTTGTGAGGCGTTGAGCTAACTTGTACTAATAACTCGTGAGGCTTGATCATGTAACCTTAAAAAAGGTTCCATTGTTCAGGAATAACATATTTGTAGTGAAAAAAGAATTACATACCAGTTTGCCTGATGACAATAGCAGTTTGGTACCACCTGATCCCATCTCGAACTCAGAAGTGAAACGAACTCACGCCAATGGTAGTGCAAGGTCTCCTTGTGTGAGAGTAGGTAATCGTCAGGCTTTTTTCTTTGAAAGGCTCTCAGATTTATCTGAGAGCCTTTTTTTTGTATTAAAATAATAAAATGGATATTATTGAAATTTCTGATCGAATGGAACTTGAAAAACTTGTTACTGATTATGCAACTGCTGTAGATACTAAAAATTTTCATGAGTTCAATAATTTATTTACAAAAGATGCGCATATTGATTACACAGCAGTTGGAGGAATAGCGGGAAGCCTTAAAGAAATAATTAAGTATTTAGAAACAGCCTTAGATCATTTTCCTAATTACCAGCATCTAATTTCAAATATATCATTAACTTTAAATGGTAATTCAGCTTCTGGGAAAGTAATGTGCTTTAATCCAATGCAAACAAAAGATGAGCAAGTCTTTTTTTTAGGAATGTGGTATCAGGACACCTATGAAAAAATAAATGATAAATGGTTTATTTCATCAAGAGTTGAGGAGAGCTCTTGGGCACATAACGTTCCAAGTTTCATTAATACTAAGCCTCAAAAATGATTATTGGTTTAACTGGCGGTATTGGATCGGGTAAATCAGCTGCAGCAAATTTCTTTCAAAATGAAGGTATTAACGTTATAGATGCAGATAACTTAGCGAGAGAAGTTATTTCCACTGGCACGCCAGGATTTAGCAGCGTAGTAGATTACTTCGGAGAAAGAATTATTGACATTGATGGTTCGATAAATAGAGCCAAGTTAAGGGAAGAAGTTTTTGATAACGAGCAGAAAAAAAAAGTTTTAGAGTCCATCACGCATCCCTTAGTAAGAGAATTGATGGCTGAGAAAATTCAGGCTTTCAAGTCTCTATATTCAATTATTATGGTCCCGTTAATTTTCGAAACAAAAAGTACCAATGCTTATAATAGAATTTTAGTTATCGACTGTGACTCCCATCTTCAACTTGAAAGAGCAACATTACGGGATAACAACTCAAAAGAGCAGATACAAAAAATTTTAGATTTTCAGTGCTCTAGGGAGCAAAGATTAAGTATCGCTAATGATGTTATATCCAACAATGACTCATTGGATAATCTGCAAGCTAGGTGCCTCGCAATGCATAAATTTTATTTGGGATTGCGCAACACATGAAAAAGGATTGTCCACAATGTAAAAAAGATACTGATTTAAGCTCAACTAATATTTACCGTCCTTTTTGCTCAGAGAAATGCAAATTGATAGATTTTGGTACTTGGGCTAATGAAGAAAAGCTATTTAGTAGGCCTATTGAATCAGAAGATTTTTACGAAGACTAAACCTAATTAAACTATTCTCCATTCACCAGTCTCTAATAACGGCTTGGCTTTTTTGTACTTTAAATCCTTTGTTTCTTTTCCGTTAGTAATTTTAACAATTTCATTTCTTTGTAACTTAGGCTCATCTGTTTGTATGGTTTCAACTTTAACGAATTGGTCTGGTTCGGCATTCTGATTATTTCCTATCACCGGTGCAATCTGCTCTTGCTGCAGTTCCATTTCTCTATTTTTCTGGGCTTCACGCGATCTTGCTTCTAACTCTTGTATCTCTTCCTCGCTTGCAAGCTCAATTCTAAATAGAACTTTAATTGCTTCGGTATTAATTTCATTTAGCATTACTTCAAACATTTCATATGCTTCACGTTTATATTCATTTTTTGGATTTTTTTGAGCGTAAGCTCTAAGACCAACACTTTGTCTTAAGTGATCCATTTCTGCTAAATGATCTTTCCAATGAACATCTAAAATTTGTAGCATTACCTGCTTTTCAAGCTGGGCTAAGTTGTCTTGAATCTTTAGATATTTTTCTTGGTATTTTTTTGCTGCGTTATTTGCAATCAGATTTGCAATAGTGTCTGGTGTCAATTTTTGGTCATCTCTAACCTTTGCTACAAGATTTTCTTCAATGAAGTAATGATCTAAAAGATATTTATCTAATTCCGCAAGCCTCCACTGGCTCTCAACTGAATCCAAAGGGATGAAATCATTAGAAATCGAATGCATTTCTTCGAATATTAAATCGTCGATTGCTTCAGATATATTGTCTTCATTCAAAAGTTGGTTTCTTAGTGAATAAATAGCTTGTCGCTGGTCATTTGCAACATCATCATATTCTAGTAGGTTTTTTCTTATATCAAAATTTCTACTTTCTATTCTTTTTTGAGCATTTTCTATGCCACGAGAAAGCATTTTATGTTCAATATGATCTTCGCCCATCCCAATTTTTTCAAATAGACTTCTTCGGCTATCAGATATAAATAATCTGAGTAAATCATCTTCTAGAGACAAGAAAAACTTTGAAAAACCTGGATCTCCTTGTCGCCCTGATCTACCTCTTAGCTGATTATCAATTCTGCGGGATTCATGTCTCTCAGTGCCAAGAATATGTAAGCCTCCAGCATCAAGAACTGCTTGATGTCTTTTTTCCCATTCGCCATCACCTACATTTTCTTTTCCACCTAAAACAATATCTGTACCCCTTCCAGCCATATTTGTTGCTATCGTTACTACTCCAGGACGTCCAGCATTTGCAATCACTTCTGCTTCTTTTTCATGTTGTTTTGCATTAAGAACTTGATGAGATATATTTTTTTTATTTAACAAAGCTGAAACTATCTCTGATGATTCAACAGAGGCAGTGCCAACTAATATTGGCGCATCTTTTTTACGTAACAGCTCTATTTCTTCAATCAAGGCTTTAAACTTTGCATCATGAGTAAGAAAAACTAAATCATCATTATCTTCTCTTGCCATTGGCTTATTCGTTGGAATAATTGAAACATTGAGCCCATATATTTGGGCAAATTCCGCAGCCTCAGTATCAGCGGTGCCTGTCATTCCAGAGAGCTGATTGAATAGCCTAAAAAAGTTTTGGTAAGTTGTGGATGCAAGAGTTTGAGATTCTTTTTGAATAGGAAAGTTTTCCTTGCATTCAAGAGCTTGATGTATGCCTTCGCTCATTCTTCTGCCAGGCATTGTTCTGCCAGTATGCTCGTCAATTAAGAGAACTTCTTGACCCCTAGCTAAGTAGTGAATATTTTTTTTAAATAGAAACGCAGCTTTTAAAGTCGCATTGACATAACGCATAATTTTTAAATTAGTTACTGAGTAAAGGCTATCTTCTGATTGAAGTAATCCTAAATCCTCAAGATGCCTCTCCACAAGAATATAACCATCATCAGTAAGTTCTATAGATCTGTGTTTCTCATCAATAATATAATGACCTCTTTCATCATCAGAAAGAGGCTCATCTTCAGTTCCCTCTCTTAATTGTTCTTTAAGAGTTGGAATAATATTCTTAATTTGAACATAGTAATCAGCACTTTCATTTGAGGGGCCAGAAATAATTAAGGGTGTTCGAGCCTCATCGATCAGGATTGAATCAACCTCATCTACGATTGCAAAATCTAACGAACATTGGACTTTATCTTCAGAACGAAGAGCCATATTATCTCTCAAGTAATCAAAGCCGAGCTCACCATTAGTGGCATAGATTACATCACATTGATATGCAGATTTTTTTTCTTCTACTGATTGGTTTGAATAAACAATTCCAACTGTCAATCCAAGACTTTCGTATATTGGCCTCATCCAATCAGCATCCCTTTGAGCAAGATAGTCATTGACTGTAACCAAAATCACTTTCTTATCATTAATAGCATTTAGGAAGGCTGGAAGGGTAGCAACTAAAGTTTTTCCCTCTCCAGTTTTCATTTCAGCAATATTTCCTTCTGAAAGAGCTATACCTCCAAGCATCTGAGAGTCAAAATGTCTTAGACCTGTTGCCCTTAGACTTGCTTCTCGAGTAGCAGCAAAAGCATGGGCCAATAGATCAAAGCCCTTATCTTTCGATAATTCTTTTAGCTTACTTCTCAGATTGACTAACTCATCATCACTTAGTTGTTGATAATCTTCTTCAAGCTGATTGATCTGATCCACAGATACTTGCATACGTTTTAATGCACGTTGATTGCTGCTTCCAAATATTTTGGTTAAAAGTGACATGAATTTAATTACTAATAGTTATATTGTTCTGCTCATAGCTATATCACATCCCCAAAAGGTGCTCTTGCATATGATATGGGAGCAATTGAAGAATCTTCAAATGTAACTACTTCCCAAGCATCCTCTGATGCTAATATTTTTCTTAATAATTCGTTATTAAGTGAGTGACCAGATTTGAAACCGGAAAATTGACCAATAAGATTATGGCCAAGAAGGTATAAATCACCAATGGCATCAAGCATTTTATGTTTAACGAATTCGTCATCGAACCTGAGACCTTCTTCATTGATAATACCACCATCTCCTACAGCAATAGCATTAGCGACGCTAGCGCCTAATGCCAAACCTTGAGATTGAAGGCTATCCATATCTTTTATTGAACCAAAAGTTCTTGCTCTACAAACCTCTTTGACGAATGTGGTAGAGGAAAAGTCAATCGATGACTTCTGAGCATGCTGTTGAATCGTCGGATCATCAAAGTCAATTTCAAATGAAACTTTAAAACCATCAAATGGTTTAATTGCTGCATAAGTATCACCTCGCTCAACGCGAACTTCTCTTTTTACTTTGATAAATTTTTTCAATTTATCTTGTATCTCTAATCCAGCTGCTTGTATTAAAAAAACAAACGGACTTGCACTTCCATCCATGATGGGAATTTCAGGACCATCTACTTTGATAATACAGTTATCGATGCCAAGACCTGCAATTGCAGATAATAGATGCTCAATAGTTCCAATTTTATAACCCTCTTTAAACAGCGCAGTTGAAAGGGTTGTATCACCAACATATTCAAATATTGCTGGGATACTTATTTCAGGGTCTAGATCAGTTCTAATAAAAGTAATGCCAGCATCTATTGGAGCAGGCAAAAGCTCTAGTGTCATATCTTTACCGCTGTGAAGGCCAACTCCAACAGCTTTTATAGGATTTTTTATGGTCCTTTGGTTAAGCATTTAATTAATTCAAAGATTTTATTTAGTTAGGACATTGTAAATGAATTTTATACTAACTTCTGCCTGGCAATCTCAAAAAGTATCACTCCAGTAGCTACTGATACATTTAAACTATTAATTGTTTTATTTTTTGATAATGAACAAATGAGCGAACATTTCTCCAACGTTTTTTCTCTTATGCCATCTTCTTCAGAGCCCATAATCGCCAGTATGGGTTTGTTCAAGTTTAATTTAGTATGAGCAGAGTCTGCATGTTCGCTTGTTCCTAAAATGAGATATCCTAACTTTTCAAAGTGCTTCAAACTATTAATTAAGTTAGTCACAATAAAGATATTAATTGCCTCGGTGCCACCAGCAGAAACCTGCCTTACCAATGGTGTAATTGGGGAGCAATGATGCTTGTTAATAATTACTCCCGCAGCATTGCTTGCTGCTGCAGATCTGATACAAGCACCAAGGTTACGGGGGTCAATAACATTATCGATAACCAAAAATGTAGGATTGTCATGTTGAATACTTGCTTCATATTTTTTAAGATCAGCCAGCCCAAGGGTTACTTCATTTTTAAGAATTGCTTCAGGATGTTGCGTCAAACTTTTTTTTCTTTCTACCGATACTGAGAGTTTTTTAGCCATAGCAATTAAATTAACTGTTCTATCATCATTGCGATTGGCAGGGATAAAGATTTTTTTTATATTTTCAGGAGAAAGCTTTAATAGCATCTCAATGCTATGAAAGCCGACTCTAAGATTTTCAGAATTCTTATTTTCCATTTGAAATTATTAGATTAATCTTCCTCTCAAGAGGAAAGATGGCAGCAATTTCAACTTTAATTTTTTGACCAAGCTTATAAATTTTACCTCGTCGTTTTCCTTTAAGAGCATTGCGATCTTGCAAAAAATAATAACGGTCATCTGGTAAATCAGACACATGCAATAGACCTGAAATAAAATATGGTTCCAAGTTTATGAATAAACCAAAATCTGTTACACCAGTTATTACCCCATCCATTGTTGACCCTATTTTTGTTTTTAGGTATTCACAGATTAGAACTTGCTCTACTTGTCTAGATGCCTTTTCAGCTCGTCTTTCTAGCATGGAAGAGTTTTCACACTCATCTTGCAATTCATTTTGTCTAGTTTGAACTTTTTTATGTGCTAGAGACGAGTTAATCAATCTATGAACTAATAAGTCAGGATACCGTCTTATTGGTGACGTGAAATGTGAGTATTGCTTTAATTGCAATCCAAAATGTCCCAAATTATTCGTTGAATATTCCGCTCTTGCAAGAGTTTGAAGTACTAAGATTTGACCAGTATCGTCGTTATTTTTGTTAGCTTGTTTAAGACACCAGTTTATAACTTCTAGAGGGGATAGCTTTTTGACCGCTTTAGGTGGAATTTTAAAATGTTTCTTTAGTACTTCTAGCTTGCTTGCATCAGGATCTTCATGAATCCTATACACGCCAAGGTCTAGACGATCTTGCATAAATTCAGCAGCAGACTCATTAGCAAGAAGCATAGATTCTTCCACAATTTTGTGTGCAAAAAGAGATTTCTTTATGACTATATTTTTTACCTCTTTGTTTTTATTTAACTCTATGATTGCTTCTTTTGGATTAATTTCTAATGCGCTTCTTTGATTACGCAGCTTTAATCTAAGGTCGGTAAGATCTTTCAAGTGTTTTATGGAGTCACGAACTCCAGCCTGCTTAAAATCGGATAACTTTTTAAGATGTTTTTCAACTTGATTATACGTCAGCCTAGCCTTTGAATTAATAAGGCCTCCATAAAATTTATATTTATTTCTTTCACCATCTAAGCCAATAGACATTTCACATATCATCGCGCATCTATCTTCGTTAGGTCTTAGAGAGCATATCCCATTTGATAAATTCTCTGGAAGCATCGGGATAACTGTTTCTGGAAAGTAAATAGAAGTACCTCTCTTTTTAGCTTCTTTATCAATTTTTGAGCCCGGAGTTACATAAAAGGATACATCTGCAATAGCTACATAAAGTGTGAAACCATTGCTATTTTTTATACAGTAAACAGCATCATCAAAGTCTTTAGCATCCTCTCCATCAATGGTTGCAAAATTTAGCTTTCTTAAATCTTTTCTATACTTAGCTTCCTTTTTTTTACTAGCAACAGTTTTTGCTTCACTTATTAGATCAGAATGCCATTTTGACGGAAGCTCATGCATTGAAATGGCATCTTGGATCGCTTCTTTATACATTTAATTTTCGCTATTGTAATTTTTTTGTGATGCTATAATATCGGGTCCATGAATTTCGGACCTAAAAGCAAAAACATCTCATTTATTGGGTTATTTTTCCTTGCAAGTATAGCACTCCATTCATTTGCACACATTGATGAGGCTCCCTTAATTGAGGGGCCTGAATTAGAGTGTCTCTCTTGCCACAATGAAGTATCTTCAGATATAGAAGTTATTGTTTTTATTCCAAGCAAAATTTTTCCTAAACTTGTAGATGAAATTCTTCCCCTAAAAGTAAATCTACAAGAAAACAAACCTTTTAATTCTCAAGCACCGCCAAAAATTAATATTTAAATCTTTTTTAAATTTTAATTTTTCTTTTTAGGAGGTTCTTATGAAAATTAATAATTTTGCTTTTTTAATGTTAGCCACTTTTTCAATCAACACCTTGTTCGCTGATGATATGGATGAAGTTGTTGTAAGCTCGGCTTTCATTGATAAGCCTGCCAGCGAGTTGGCTGACCCAATTCATATATTAAGTGGCGATGATATTGCAACTGAAGCCACCCAGAGTTTAGGCGAAAGCATAGATGATTTATTGGGCGTTTCTTCAGCAGATTATGGCTCTGCAGTCGGTCAGCCAATCATTAGAGGGATGTCAGGTACAAGAGTTAAAGTCCTGGACAATGGCATGGTTAATCGGGATGTTTCAGGCCTTGGTGCTGATCATCTTAATGACGTTGACATGAGTAATGTGCAGCAAATAGAGGTTGTTAGAGGGCCGTCATCTCTACTCTATACTAACGGAACAGTTGGCGGCATCGTCAACATTGTTGATAACTCTATAGCCATGCAGGATGTAGAGCGATTATTTAAAGTTGGGGCTGAGTCACAATCAGTTAATGATGGGGACAGCCAAAGCTTTTTTTATCAAGATAATGTTGGCGGCAATATAAACGTTAGCATTGCATATAAAAATACTTCTCTAGGAAATTTTGATGTGCCTAACGGAGCAATTATGCATGAAGAAGAAGAGCATCATGATGAAGATGAAGACCATGATGATCACGAAGAAGAGGAGCATGAGGAGCATGAAGAAAATTTAGGCTTCTTGGCAAATTCTGATTTTGAATCAGAGTCATTTAAATTTGGTGCATCCACTACAGGTGACTGGGGTTATCTCGGAGTTTCATTGGCAAGCATTGAAAGCATGTATGGAATCCCATATCACGGTGAAGGTCATGTTGATGAGCATGGTGATGAGCATGGTGAAGAAGAAGAGGGCCACGATGAGCATGAGGGCGAAAGAATCTTTACTAATACCGATTCTGAAAAGTTTGATATCAGAGGATCTTTCAATATTGCCAGCGATTTAGTAAAAAAAGTTGATTTTTTTATGCGAGATACTGATTACTCATTCACTGAACAACATGCTGAAGAAGCGCATGAAGAAGAAGAGGATCATGACGAGGATCATGATGAGCATGAAGGCCATTCCGAAGGACCAACTACCTTTACCAATGATGCGATAGAAGCAGGAGCTACCTTTGATTTTTCAAATTCTTTAGTTTCTCAAAAATTTGCTATCAACTTTGTGAATGAGGATACCTCCGTGATGGGATCAGAGGCATTCATGACTCCTGCATCAAGAGACGAGCTTACATTTGGTTATTATTTGAGCCGAAGTTTTGATTCTTTCGATTTAGATTTTGGTGTGAGATATGACATGATTGATAACGAAGGGTCTATAGTATCAGAGCATCATGATGAAGAAGAGCATCACGATGAGGATGAGGATCATGGGGAAGAAGATCATGAAGATCACGATGAGCATGAGGAAAGTGAAGTTGCTTATTACGATCAATCTTTTAACAATTCTAGTATTGCCTTAAATATTGGAAGAGATCTTAATGATTTCCTCAGTGTTGATTTTGGTTTTTCTTCAGTAGAAAGAGCCCCTTCAACCACTGAAATGTTTATGAATGGAGCGCATTTAGCAACCGCTAGATTTGAGGTTGGTAATGTAAATTTAGATTCAGAAACATCTAATAATATAGATTTCACTCTTAACATGAAAAATGGCAGCTTTTTTGCTAAAGCTTCTGTATTTATGAATGATGTTGATAATTACATTTATCTTCAAGATGAAACTGAAGAAGAGCATGAAGAACATGATGAAGAGCATGAAGAAGGCCATGATGATCATGGAGGTTTAATTCTTGCGAACTATCTTCAACAAGATGCTGAATTAGATGGTTATGAGATTGAATTTGGCAACACCATGGACTTAGGTTCTGGCGAGTTAACTCTATCATTTGGAAGAGATGAAGTTTCTGGAGAGTTTTCTAATGGTGGAAATATTCCTCGATTAAACCCAGCTCGAAACATTTTTAAACTGAAATATTCACAAGATAATACAATTTTTGGATTGATGTTTAAGGATGTTGAAAAACAGAATGATATAGGCCTTGCTGAGACTAATACAGATGGCTATCAAATGTTGAATGCTAAACTATCTAGAAGTTTTGATTTTGGCGGCCAAGGAGACTTGACTGTTTCATTGTTTGGAAACAACTTGCTAGATGAGACTGCTAGAAATCATTCCTCATATGTAAAAACTCAGGTGCCTTTACCTGGAAAAAATTACGGTATTAGGTTTAACCTAACATTATAATTTCTTTAAAATAGGATTTAAGAACCGGAAACTGTTCAAATGGTTTCCGGTTTTTTTATTTTTAAAATACGTATAATCATTAAAAATTATTAATTATCTGTTGCATGAACTTGAGAATTTTACTTCCATTTTTTATTTTCACCTTTGCAAACAATTCGGTCTTAGCCCAAGACACCGAAGAAATTATTTCAGTTGCTTCATATATAGAATCTAGTGAATTTAATGCATCACCTGTAGATATTATTTCAGGGGAGGACTTTAAAAATTTGAGAGTATCCTCTGTAGCTGAGCTAAGCAAGTACCTGAACATTGCCTCAGGTTCTAACTTTCAAACGAATGCTTTGGATGGTGTTGATCAGGGAATGGCAAACATCACTTTGCGTGGAATGGATCATGCATCGACATTAGTTTTAATAAATAAAAAACGTCAAACTCACTCTGGCACACCCTCTGATGAAGGCGAAGGCTATATTGATATAAATATTATTCCTGAAATAGCTCTTGACAGAATTGAGATTTTAAAAGATGGGGCCACTTCACTCTATGGCTCCGATGCTGTTGCAGGAGTTATTAATTTTCAAATATACCAAGAGTTTGATGGCATGCGCATAGCGCTTGGCAGTCAAAAGACTAGTAATTATGACCAAAGAGATAATTCTTTAGGTGCGCTTTTTGGAGGCGAGGCTTATGGAGGAAACTATGTTTTTGCACTAAGCGTTTTAAAAAAATCTCCTTTAAATGCTGCAAGAATTCCTAAATTTGCTGAATTGGGTCTAAGTGGTCTGGGGAATAGTTTTAAAGTAACTGATGCAGATTCAGTAGCATCTGGCATATATGCTGGAAGTTATAATAAAAATCAAACAGTCCCTGATCCAAATTGTGTTGAAAATGGAGGCGTGTTAGCTGGACCAAGATGTAAATTTTTATATGGCGAAAGGTTCAACATAGTCAATGATGAGGATCACCTAAAAGGGTATCTGCACTTTGCAAGATCTAGTTCAAAGGTTGATTATTCAGCCACTGTGCTGATAGCCAAAATTGATGTGAATGACAATCCACAATCTCCATCTTATCCAGCTCTTTCATATTTATCTAAGAAAATTTTTCCGGGACAGGGGAGCAGTCCATTCAACGTACCAGTGATTTGGTATGGCAGGCCTTTAGGTTCTGCATTCCCATCACCCAATTCACCCAAGGCTATTTTCCAATATCACTTTAGCAATAGATTTATTTTTGATATTTCTCAAAATTTAGATTTTGAACTGTCTCTAACTGCAAGTGAACATGAGAATAAGCACAATCGACCGGATACCATTGAATCAAGGTTTGAGGCTGCAATTTTGGGAGAGGGTGGCCCAAATAGTAATGAGCAGTGGAATATATTTTCACCTTTAGAAAATTCAGCAACTTTGATTGATTATATAAAAGGCTCAGAGACTTCAACTAAGACTGGCACTCTTATATCTTTGGATGGAATTTTGAGAGGTCAAAAGAACAGAACCAACTTTGCTTTAGGTTTTCAATTTAATTCAGAGGATTTGCAAATCAATTATTCTGAAATGAGTAGAGTTGCATTTGATTCCAGCGGAAAATTAACCAAAGGCGCAGATTTATTATTTTTGGGAGGCGGGACAAACGTTAGCACCAGCAGAAACAAACAAGCTATTTTTTTTGAAGCAAATAAAAATTTTGGCGATGCATTGGATTTAATTTTATCTGGCCGCTTTGAAAGATTGGATAATGAGTCTTCATTTGACCCCAAATTCTCATTTAAATACTCAGCCTCAGAACAGTTTTTATTTCGGGGTTCGATCGGCACCTCTTTTACAGCCCCTTCGATGGCTCAAATGTTTTCTTCTGAGATTCGCCTTGGAAGTGTCAGAGATATAAATGATTCTCCATTTGTTCGTTTGGCAGTTTTAGGAAATCCCAATTTAAAGCCCGCAACTTCAGAAAATATAAATTTGGGATTTATATGGAATTTTGCTAAAGAAGTGAATCTAACCGTTGATTATTGGTCTATTAACTACAAAGATCGCATTGAAGCAGAGAGTGCTCAGGTTTTATTGAATACAAATCCTTTTGCATCAAGTATCACGAGAAATCAATTTGGAGAATTAATAGCGGTTAGCACTTCATATTTTAACGAAGAAAAAACAGAAATTAATGGCATAGATGCAGAGATAAATTTTTTTAAAGTTACACAATACGGTGACTTTAACTATTCGATTAAGGCAACTCAATTTTCTGAATTTTTAACGCCTGAGGATAGCGAAGTAGGAACTCAGGGAGTTCGCTCACCAATGGTCAACAGAGTGGGCAAGTTCAACTACGATGCCCATACTCACTCACTGCCAAAATTGCGATTAAACATATTTTTAAGCTGGACAATGAATGATTTGATGCTGGGCATGAATAGCAGGTATGTCGAAGGATATTCAAATGAACGTCAGATCCCTGCATCTGCCATTAGTCTTGGCTACACTAATTATGTCAAATCATTTTTAGTGTACGACTTTTCAATAAAAAAATCTTTTCAGTTTTCATTGGGTGAAATGGAGATAGGTCTGGGAATTATCAATGCTTTTGATAAGGAAGCCCCATTATTATATGACGCTCCTGACTTTAGTTTTGATACCAAAGTACATGATCCAAGAGGGCGATTAATAAACCTTAGTGCAGAATTAAATCTATAAGAAAACATAAAGAGTCTTTTTCAAGACCCTTATGCATTCTTAGGGGGAAAGTACGCTAAGCATTAATGTGAATATGTATTCAGCTTCTATTTAGGGGGAAAGAATGAATACTTAGCGCACACCTATATATATGCAATTCTTGTGCCAAAAATTTTTAATTTATTTTTCTACTATGGGTCTAGGTAGTAGACTGTTTAAAGTGAATTTCTGATATTATGATTTGATGAAAAATGATAGCAATCTTGAGAAAGACTTCAAAATAGCAAGATATATTTATATTTCCATTTACATTGGATTAATAGTCTTATTATTAGTTTTCTTTTAGAATCATCAAAAATTGGTGCCGGCACCAAGAGTTGAACTCGGGACCTGATGATTACAAATCAACTGCTCT
>JGI24920J38491_100432_pt1 | contig 13106 bp, 13 predicted proteins | sample LinPFosmplate8_FD_38491 | JGI IMG/M metagenome (IMG submission 38491)
ATGATTTTTACCAAAATCATTAGGGGATTCATCAGTACAATGTGTCAATCAATACGCGAAAGGATAAACCTCACATATTTCGTTTAACATATAGTAAAACTAAATTGAGAAAGAAATCATACACTATTAAAAAAATAGGGAATATCGATTATGAAGGTTATGTTTATGATCTAACGACGGATAATCATGAGTTTCAGGCTGGTGTTGGAAATATCATCGTTCATAACACGGACAGTATATTTGTCAACTTCAAACCCGAAAATTCCGGAAAAGAAGGTATACAAGAATCAATCGATAGAAGTGTTGAAGTTGAAGAAGGTATTCAGAAGTTTCTCGCATATCCTCACAAACTAGAGTATGAAAAGACATTTTGGCCGTTTATTCTCCTTCGTAAGAAAGGATATATAGGGAATAAATACGAGTTTGACCTTGAAAGATATTATCAGACATCTATGGGGGTTGTTACAAAACGTCGAGATAATGCTGGAATAGTGAAATATGTTTATGATGGAATCATTAAGAGAATTATCAACAATAGAGATATCGAAGGTGCTGTGAGATTTCTACTAACTACGGTTGACGACATTCTTGAAGGCAAATTTCCTCTACAATATTTCATTATTACTAAGCGCTTAAATGCAGTCTATGCGAATCCTGCTGCAATCGTTCACAAAGCACTTGCTGATCGTATGGGCGACCGTGATCCTGGAAACAAGCCCCAGTCTAACGATAGAATTCCGTTTGTGTATATCCAAACAAAAGTCGCCCCTAAATTACAGGGAGATCGCGTGGAACATCCTGAATTCATTGTGAAGAACAAACTAAAAATAGATTATTTGTTCTATATTACAAATCAGGTTAGCAAGCCTGTGTGTCAAGTAATGGGTCTTGCTCTGGAAAATCTACGGAATTATGGATATAGACTACCCAAAGATCACTTTGATTTGTTGCAGAGAAAACTCGAAAGAGAAGGAAAAAAATCAACAAGCGAAATCCGAGAAAAGATTATGGAAGAAAAAGCAAAAGAAGCGTATAATGTTCTATTTAAGAGTCGAGTGCTGATTGAAGAAGGCAAAAAGTTCGGTCAAAGATCTATAACAAGTTTCTTCAAATGAAGAAAACTCATGAAACAATTTTAAAAAAACTTCACGAAACGTAAAGTATTCATGAAAATGGATTTGAGTCTGCGTTGGCAATACCTTCATTTTCGAATTCATTTACCAATGTTTGGACCCGTCCTACAACTCGTGTGCGAGAGGCTCCTTGGTTTCTTGACAGCATCTCGCGGTCGATTCCATTCTGGAAATATTGCCGCAGCGGCGTAGTAAACTCCACTAGATTCCGCTTCGGCTTGAACTTATCAATCATACGTGAATTTAGAAACATTTGATGAACATCTTCCAATTTTGTCAAATTCCAATTCGAAATATTTTGACAAAAATGTGCCTTACGAAACATATACCTCGTTTTCGTCACTTTAGAAACATCCCATTTATTGAGAGGTTTATTGAAACTACTTGCGCCAGAAAACATTTCTGACATATTCGTCACTTTAGAAACATCCCATTTATTGAGAGGTTTGTCAAAACTGTGTGTGCCAGAAAACATTCCGCACATACTAGTCACTCTAGAAACATTCCATTTATTGAGAGGTTTATTGAATCTCACAGTTTTATAAAACATGCCCGACATTGACGTTACATTAGATGTATTCCATCCTGAAATATCACAATTGAAATCTATCGCTCCAGAAAACATATATTCCATCTTAGTCACATTAGAAACATCCCATTCCCCAATCGGTTGATTGAAAGCAAAAGCATCTGCAAACATCCAACTCATATTAGTCACTTTAGAAGTATCCCATCCACCAATAGGATGATTGAAACTTTCAGCACGTGCGAACATCGTCTCCATATCAGTAACATTAGAAGTATCCCATTCCCCAATCGGTTGATTGAAACTTTCAGCACCTGAAAACATACAATACATATCAGTCACATTAGAAGTATCCCAATTTGAAATATCTTCGTTAAACTCTTTACAAAATAGAAACAATTGACTCATATTAGTCACATTCGACACATCCCAATCCTCAATACGACCATATAAAGATACGCATCTAGGTTTGTTGTCTATATATAACTTTACAATTGTGTGTATATTATCATCTTTTATAGCGTAAAAGTCTTTTTTCAATTTGTCATATTCATCTTTGAATCCTTCATCAATGATACACAACTTTTCTACAAGACTAATATAAATCTTGTTCTCGACACATTTATTTGAAATGACTTCACGAGTAATAGGTGAAATACTCTTGATATTTAACCAATTCTCAATGTAAGTTTTCTCATAGGTAATTCCGTCAATAGAAATTACAGGTTCTACAATAATATCTTGTGTAATAGGACACACGTTCGAATAAAGAATATCTTTCAACGCATCCGCCATATGTATTACATATAATTTTCACTAATTTTCACTAGAGTCACTTTATCATTTCAAGTCTTTTTTTTTAACATTTTTCCGAAAAGAAAGTGATTTTTACCCCTATAGAGCACTACCCTTCATATATTAAAAGAGTGTTGTCAATCATCATATGTCAACTAGACCTGTCATAAACTTGATTTGATGAGCCATTCTTCGGCATTCTTCTCATTTGTAAATGCTTTGATACAATATCGTTGATTTGTTGCAAATAGAAATATTCTCACATAGTTTAGAAAATAATTGTTGGAAACGACAATGGCAATTCTATCGAAGCAATAATAGTAGTATCTTCCAAATGAAACGATATTTGAAATAGCCTTGCGTGTTGCGGAAACTGCGTCTGTCATGTCAACCAAAACATTGAGTTTTTGTGGGTACTTTCCAAAATGTTTTATGAGTTCTTGTGTTGAATCATCAACCACTTCTCTTGTACCTATACCACCGAGATAGACATGAAGGTTGATGATCTCATCTGGGGAAAAAATCATATGACAGTAACCTTTATCACTTGTGTAATTTCTGTCAAACCGGGTAGATCTAAATGGAATCGTTCGAATTCCTTTGAAATTAATGAAAGCATTGGCCTGAAATACGAGTAGAGATGTCACTATTTTCTTAATCATTTTTACAACATGAAACGCTTTCTTTTTATATAGTGTGAAACATAGTATGGAATATAGTATTATAATTATGAATTATTTTTGTACCAAATAGCTATTGCAAAAGAAGACCATACGCCAATGGTAAAATAACCAGTAAGCCATGGTATTTCTTGTTTCCATTCGTTGAATGATTGATCAATTTTTCTACATTGTTGTAAATCATTAATCTTTTTGTTGTAATCTAGTTTATGCTTTTCTTTAAAGTCTAAAACAAAATCTTTTATTGTTTTGATTTCGATAGGATTTATCTCAAGTTTTTTATCTTTTTTCCACCGATTTACATACATGGGTATATCAACGATAGCCAAAAAAAGAGCAAATAAGGTAGCGATAGGTATAGCAATAGTAAACAATCTATAAACAGATTTAATTTTCTGAGATTTTATATTCTTAATAATAGATAAAATGTAGAGTGACAAAACAATAAAGATAAGAGTAGCGACCAGCCACATAACTTCTTCGATAATATTCCATGGTTGATATTCGGTAATACTACCAGACCATGAAAATATCTCAGCCAATATAATGATAGGTATAACAGCATATACATAAGGTTTTAAATATCCAATTTCTTTGTTAGAATACTGATGTATTAATTCAATAATATGAATAAAAACATAAACGCATAAAGTAATGTAGGCTAATTCGGCGATAGTCGCTAAAGATCTTATGGTAAAAGGGGTAAAAAACTTTGTATTTAAAAAACAAGTTTTTTCAGTATATTTGGTAGGATAAATGGTTCGAATGGCGCATACGATAGCGAAAATAAAAGCTAATGCAAAGACAAAAGTTTGTTTATTATTTAATGAGTGTGTAAAATAATAATTACCAATAAAAGCAATATTGAATACACTTACAACAATAAGAAAAGTCCACCATCCTAACACGATATTTTTGTTTTCCATTAATAAATATAGACAAAATAATTCAGTCAAATTAAAATATTGATCATACAATATTGACATACACATAGTTTCTTTAGTTTACCTATACCACCGAGATAGACATGGAATATAGTATGGGATAAAATTTTGGCATTATTACAGAAACTTGATAGTCTTACGTATTTCGTCGTATAGTAATTTCATCTGCGCAAAAATGTTTTTGTCAACATATCCTATAGCAACGAATGATTTTACATTCATTATATTGACCGTATATTTTTAAACGATATTCGAAGCGTAGTTGTTGAAATTAGTTGTTTCTACAGTCTTTATTTGTAATCCCAATGAAGTCTGAACAGATATGTTCATGCCCTTGTAATCTGTAACAGCGAATGTTCCACTTGAAAAGTCGTCATAAACCTCTGATCCAGTTCCATCATAAGATTCAACATTCTTAGTAATTACAATTACTTGATCATTTACAACGGAAGAAACAATAAATTCACCTCCATTGTTGAGATAATTTCCGACATCAACGTTTTCAGTAGAAATTGCTTGAAATGTCATGCGATTTCCTGCGTGCACAGCACCTGGTTCGAATCGTGTGGCACAAGTCAATTGGAATGTGCTTGATGTTTCTGTCACTGATGATATCGAGAAAGTATCACTCCTGGATTTCAGTTCGAAACCATTTGGTGTCAATATCTTTATTGATAATTTTGATAATGATGAGATGGGAGTTTCAGAAGACCATCCGACGGCACTATTCCCACCAGTTCTCTTAGTATTCATGAGATGATATCGTACATTCGAGGTCGAACTTTCATCCCAATCAGTATCACGAACTAATTTAACAAGTGCTTTCCTTCCGTGATCACTTGTACTTGTGTAAACTCCTGAGAACTCATCAATTTGTAGAAAAAGATGTGAATATTTTGTAATAGAATATAAATCTTCATTTGTATCTGTAATAATGATATGAGTTAGATTGATACCCACTACATTTTTGAAGGTTTCGTGTGTGCTTATGTTTTTGTTTGTGTCGCTTGAAGAAAACTGTACATCAAATTTGTATGGTGTCATCGAAGAAGATGTTGAAGACCCATAATCGAGACGATCTGCGGAAGATATATCTAAATCGCTGCTAATTATCTTTTTGTCGGGTTGTTTTTCTTCTTGTTGGATAACTTTGGTTCCTTTCAAATTCTCATTTGTGTTAACATCTGTATTATAGAATGCCTTTATAGAGTCATCCGCAGTCTTTGTTGATGGTATGATTGTGTAAATTTGAGGAACAATGTTGCTTAGAAATCTCTTGTTGAGGGACAGTACAGTATCGTCGTCTTTTGTAGTTTCCGATGTGACAATTCTTTGCTTGTCGAACATATCAAATACATCATTCTTCTCGAAAATATCTATGATATCATATTTTTTATCAATGTGATCCGTAATAATTTTCCTTAGTAAATTGGTATTACTCGCAGAAAGAAACGACTCTTTGGAACTCATACTATACTATAATAATTATAGAAATAAAAAAAATCAAACTTTTTTTCGCAGAGGTGTAATATTTTTAACAGTTCTCATTCCGTTTCTCTTTTTTTTCCCGATTTCGAACGAAACTCGATCCCTATGCTGGATTCCTATCATTTTTTGAGTTACAGATGTGAAAGCGAATTTTTCCTTACTCTGGGCTGTTATGACACCACACTTTCCGTTTATCTGTGTGATCCTCCCAAAATATGTTACAACATCAACATCAACATCAACATCAACATCAACACCAACATCAACATCAACATCATCCTTCGATGGTCTACCTGGATCATGTGTGGCGTTTACTATTTTTACTGGGTTTTCGGGTAGAATACTAATCTTATTGCTCCAGGCATTACTTCTCGTCTTTGTTTCCGCTTCGTCTTCATAATAATCCATATCCCCCCATTTAAGAGGGTCAAATTCACCGAACATATCGGCGGGAGTAACCATCTTTCTGTATTTTTACAGAACATTATCTTTTTATATTACAAACGCATATTAACATATAAAAGCATCTATGCATTTAGAGATTATCAAACACTATGGGAAGAAAGAAAGCGCACAAAGAAAATGTAGTTCTAAAGACCGCATCTCAACTACCATCTAATTTGATTCTATTTCTAAGGAAAACATGTATCGAAAGTAGCTTTATTGAAAATGAAACTAATATATTTGAATATTCCTCTGAATTGAAGATTCCAGAAGCTTTTGACGTAAATCTTGACAAATTTACGCCCATTTCCAACAATGCAAATGATACAATTACAGAGCCAAAGTTACATGTTGAATTACATTGTTTGCATTGTTTCTCCAAAATTGAAAAACAGTATCAAATCCCTGTAAGAAAAACCGATAAGGGTTTTGAATGCAAAGGGACTTTTTGTTCTTTGTCGTGTGCGTGTGCGTATATAATGAATATAAGTGATAACTCGAAGTGGACTTCTTATCAGCTTCTTCACGAGATGTATGATATGAAACGACAAATTAAGCCTTCTCCTGATAAGGAGTGTCTCAAGATTTTTGGAGGAACCCTTACAAATGAGGAGTTTCACTCTGGATCTGAGTATCACATTGTTCAACATCCGTTTGTCAGTCTTAAAAATGATCTTGATGACGTCATTTGCCGCGACACAAAATCAAAAACTGACGTGACACAAACGGATTTTGCCGTTGAAGAAGATAAAGACGAGACGGTCTTCAAAACAAAAAAAGACAAGAAAACTTCAAAAACACTTGAAGATTTCTTTGCTTTTTAGAAATCAGCATCTTCACAGAATGATTTTGTGAGATTAAGAGAATCGCTTGATGTATTCACGTTCGCTTTAGAATATTCAGATACGCGTGATTCGAAGAAGTTTGTCTTACCCTCAAGCGAAATCGCTTCCATGAATTCATAAGGATTTTTAGTATTGTATATCTTTTTGAATCCAAGCTGTTGAACAAGGCGATCTGCAACGAATTCGATATATTCTTTCATAGATTCTGAGTTCATACCTATAAGATTGCAAGGTAGAGCCTCCGTTATAAACTCTTTTTCTATTTCAACTGCTTCTGTTATGATATCTTTTACAGTATTTTCATCTAATTTGTGCGCAAACTTTTTATAAACAAGAATCGCAAATTCAGTGTGGAGTGCTTCATCCCGAGAAATGAATTGATTACTCAAAGACAATCCAGGCATGAGTCCTCTTTTCTTCAACCAAAAGATAGAACAAAACGCACCCGAGAAGAAAATCCCTTCAACACATGCAAATGCAATAAGACGCTTTGCAAAGTCAGATTTCTCATCCTGAATCCACTTAATAGACCATTCGGCCTTTTTTTTGATGCATTCGAAGTTGTTGATAGCGTCGAAGAGTTTATTCTTATCATCATCCTTCTTGATTAGTGTGTCGATAATTAAGGAATACATCTCCGAGTGAATTGACTCAACGGCAGCTTGAAACGTGTAGAAAGATCTCACCTCTGGAATATCGATATCATTCAGAAATCGTTCCACGAGATTCTCGATGACAATTCCGTCACTTCCTGCGAAAAACGCAAGAATCATAGAAATGAAATTTCTCTCATTATCATTCAGTGTATCCCAGTGATCAAGATCTTTATTCATATCAATCTCTTCAACGGTCCAGAAAGCTGCGACTGCTTTCTTGTAATAATTGAAAACGTCTGGATATTTGATGGGAAATAGTGTATAACGCTTGATTGCATTGGGATTGGATGACATGTTGGAAATAATTATATGAATGTATTTGTGTACATTCTATCATCATTTTTATTTTTTTTTAGCGTAAATATCACGGTCCTTAGTGATATTCCTATTTTGCGTCTTAAACCATTCGTCCAATTACAGTAATCTTTTCATCGTGTTGTTCAAACTTTTTTGCTATGACTTTTACATTGATTTCAGTGTCTTCTTTTACTGGTTTATCGTTATTATTTGTATCATCGGGAACTAGAATAAGAAATGGGAAATCCCTTGTTGGATGACATAATGTTCCTAACTTATTGGACGAAATAACTCTAGACTCAATCACAGACCCAATAGTTGGATTGATAAGTGTATATTTGAAATTGACATTTGTTACATAACCAACTTTGAGGTCTTCATTGGGAATTTCAAAACTTGATCGAGATACTATTTCGATCGACTCCTTCTTAACATAGCCACTACCAATACAACGATCTCCAATTCTGTTTTGAATTTTCATAAGAATCTTATCATCAATGCTACTTTTTGTTAGCATTCTTTCATTATCCTCTTGATCGATATTCTTGAAATCACTTGAATTGAAATGAACACGAACGAGATCGAACTTCTCAGTCATAAAATCGTCTTCTTTGTAAGAAAATTGCATATCGTCTTTCGATTCTTCAGTCATTATTCCAACAATTACAATTATATTATATAAAAATATTAGTCATTTTAAACATTTTTCAATGGTTATGATCATAATTCACTGGAATCACTGGAATCACTGGAATCACTATATTCACTAAATTCCACTAAAAATACATTTACAAACCATATAAATACAATATATTCAGATTATGAAAAAGATGATTACTCGCCGCGGATTTGTGATTCCGAAGGAGGAACACAAAAATGAATTGGCACGTATTCGCAAAGATTTGAAGGTTCAGCCCTATAAGTCTCAACGCTTTATAATGCAAAATTACGGAGGTTTGCCAGAACCCTTTAATATTTATATGGAGAGTGAGAGCAAAATTTATATGCCCCGATATTATGGAATTTCTAAATTTGGTAATGTGCATATGAATATCTCTGATGGAAACGATATCAAATTAGAATTCGAAGGAGAATTGCGTGAAAACCAAGAGAAATTAATGGCAGACTTTTTGCCTAAGTTTTATACAAACTTTGGTGGCATCTTGAATCTAAAGACAGGTGGAGGCAAAACAGCTCTTGCCCTTTACATCATTTCAGTTTTGAAAAAGAAAGCCCTAATCGTTGTCCATAAGCAATTTTTAGCTGATCAGTGGATTGATCGCATCAATCAATTTTTGCCAAAAGCGAAAACAGGAACAATTCAAGGGAAAAAAATTGATATCGAAAATTGTGATATTGTTATTGGAATGCTTCAATCAATTTCAATGAAGGACTTTGAAAAGAATGCGTTCGATAGTTTTGGTGTGACAGTTTTTGACGAAACTCATCATCTTTCAGCAAACGTGTTTTCTCGTGCTTTTTTAAAATGTTCTTCGAAATTCAATTTAGGATTATCAGCAACACTTGAAAGAAAGGATGAAACTGAGTTCGTCTTGAATTATTACTTGGGTCCTACTTTCTCGCCAACTGTTCTAGAAAACTTTGGCGAAGTAAAAGTGAAAAAACTCAAATTCATTGATGAAATTTATCAGAAAGAAATTACAAATTTCAAAGGAAATATCAACAGTGCTGCGATGATTTCGAAGCTTGTGACATCAAGAAAGAGAACACAATTGATTTGTGCATATATAGAAAAATATGTAAAACATAATAGGCACATTCTCATCCTGTCAGAGAGATTATCGCAGCTTAAAGATATTGAAGAAAAATTGAATGAAATGGCGATTGAGTCTGGAATGGCGATTGGTGGTACAAAACACGAGAAACTAACTGAAAATTGTAAGAAACCCGTAATTTTAGCAACGTATTCATATGTATCCGAGGGTTTTGACGTTGAAACTCTAAACACTTTAATTTTTGCAAGTCCTAAATCCGATGTTATTCAAAGTGCAGGGCGAATACTCAGACAGACCCCAGAAGAAAGAGAAAAAATACCATATATCCTTGATATTGTTGATGATACTAAAATCTACGAGTCAAAATTCAAAAAAAGATTAAAGTATTACAAAAAAAGCAAATTTACTGTATTTCAGTAAAAAAATCTTCACAGTAAATTTGTAAAGACCTGTCTTTCTAGTCTTTTGAATTACATGAACTTGGCACGAAAATCAGCGTGGTCGACAATGATAACACCCTTTTCTTGGGCTTTTTTCATTTTACCGCTTGCTGACGTTTTGTCTTTTGTCACGAGCAATGTTGTATCGCTAGTAAGTGAGCTAGTTTGAACTCCGCCACTTTTTTTTACAACGTCAACAAAATCTTTAACCACTCCCCCAGTGAAAAGCACTTTTTTTAGTAAAGGGTTTTCATTGGAATTGACATTCTCTTTCGATACCGTTGGCTTCTTCTTTGAAATGTTGTAATTAATCTCATCAGCAAATTGCTTAAATTTATCAAGGTTATCGATGAAGTTTTTCGCACTTTTATTAGAGAAACCTTTAATAATTTCGATGTCTTCCATGATGAATTTACGGTTGATGTCATATTTATCGGTAATCAAGACAAGCTTCTTACTTCCCAAGTTAGGGAAGATATTTGACTTGCTCATCATATTATGTAAATCGACACTTTCGTAGTTATTTTTCTTGAACTTTTCAAGAACATTGATCAAATTGTCTGACATCTTGCCTTGTAATCCATCAATCATCATGAAATCGTTTTTGTTCATCTTTAGAATTTGAGGAATAGTCTTAAAACCCTTAGTATGAAGCTTTTTAAGAGTTTCTTTTCCGAATCCTTTTAGACCAAATCCATGGAAGAATGCATAATTCTCACTGATTTGAGCTTCATCATCAAGTTCATCAATCATAATATCAACCTTTGTTGAGTTCCACTTGCCTTCTGGCAAAATAACGCGGTCCTGCTTAGCAGGCACAACAACATTCTCGATATATGGAATTACATCACCACGACGTGTAACAGACACAATCGCACCAATGCCAATTTTCTTATCGACAATAAAGCGGGCATTTTGCCCAGAAACTTTCTTTACAGTCGTTCCTCCAATACTAACGGCATTTACATGCACAACTGGCTTACGTAAGCCATGCTTTGATGTGCTCCAAACAACATTCGTTACTTCGGTTTGACCCATTTGACAATCAAATAGTGCCTTGAAAGCAACAGAGTGTTTAGGATTAGCATCTTCACGCTTGTAAACAGCATCACTTGAAATGATAATACCATCAATTGTGAAATCATTGTTCTCTTTCCAATTCTTTAGAATATTGAAAGCAGATTCATGGCCAATTGGCTTGTTTACCTTATAATATTTTGCTGTTTCGAATCCAACCGTTTTAGCATACTCAAATTGTTGAGATGGCTTCAAGGATGGATTGATAACCTCATACGCAATGAAATTGACTACGTCAATATTCTTATGAATGTGTTTCGAATTCACGATTCCACTCATAGAATTACGCGCGTTTCCTTGATCGAAACGATCTTCGAAATCAGCATCGGAAATAATGAGTTCTCCGCGAACAACACAATCAACTTGTTTCTTAATATCTTTAAAACTATCAATCTTACGAATAAGATGTGAAATATCTGTTCCGAATTCGCCATTTCCTCTGGTGAATAACTTGCAAGATCCATTCGATTGAATGAACAATGCAGAAACACCATCAAGCTTCTCACTTACCACATACGGAGCAGAATACTTAGAAGTCCATTTAGATAAGGTCTCTTTTTTGTGCTTGTCCATCGAGGGTAAGAAATACGGCAATTTAACTTTCTTAGAATCATCAACGGAATATCCAACTTCTTTCAAAGCAGGATTATTTGGGTCGAGTTCTTCAAGTTTATCAATCAAGTTATCGAATTCTTCATCTGTAAGAATCGTATTTGCCGAGTTATAATAAGCCTCACGGGCATCGGAAATCTTTTGCACAAGTTCTAAAATACTCATTTTGTTCATTAAGTAATGTATATTACCACTATTTAGTGTCAAGTTATTTCTTTTGTCATTTTCGTTTTTTTTGTCCTTTTTCAGTGTATATCTAGTCTGTTTTGCCTTTCTTTTTCGTGTTTGATTTCTTGACGCCATATAATTAACGAAATATGTTTTATGTGGTTAAACACACTCTTCATAATCGAAATTCAAATCATTTATGGAAGTAGACGATTTCAACTGGTCTTCCTCGATAAATTCACTTAGTTCTTTTTCAATCGTTTCTTCATTCGAAGGTGTATTGGAAATTCCACGTAATTCATTGATCTTATCGAGATTTACCGAGATGTTTATTACTTTCATTGAAGAAAGCAACGCAATTGTAAGTAATAGTAGTAACAGTTTTAGAAACATTTGAATTATAAATGAAAAAAAAATTACGACTTTTTACGCATTAGCTCTCAAGCTTATCGTCTGGGCTGTTTTTTGTGAATCCAACCGCAATCGAATGTGGATTAAAAGTCTCTGTGTTTACGGCCTGAATGCGTTTCTTGTCATACAAGTCTATAACTTCATTTAATTTTTTAGAGTTATATCTATTATCTATAGAATGCTTGTAATCTTTAAGTTGTAATAGTGAATGTTCGATGTCACTTTCGTTGTTACTTCTTTCTATTTGATTTATCCACTTTTCAATTTCTTGATCGTTTTCATAATATCTTGTTTGCTTTTTTGTATATGTGGTAACGAAGGTTATGACTAATGCTGATAAGAGGATTACAAAATTTGAACGTGTATTCAAAAACATGAAAACTGTGATTATGATGATCCAAAAAATAACTATACCTTTATTCATATATATACATTGATATTTTTATATTTACATATGTAATAATGGACGTGAAAATACCGAAAATACCATATACGGAAATCGGTATTTTTTTGGCAGCTGCTCTTGTACTTTACATTGTCTTCGAATCATCTCAGATTGAGAAATTCAGCAGTGGAAATTTGATTCAGCCGCGATTGGATATGAATAACGAGAAATACGGCTCTAATTCTGTTTCTTATGCTGATTCTGATTCTGATTCTGATTCTGATTCTGATTCTGATTCTGATTCTGATCCTGATTTTGATTCTGATTTTGATTCTGATCCCTGGCAGGAATATGAAAGGGATTATAATCCAATTATACTTTATGATTGCAAAAACAGGAATTCTCGCAAAAACAAGAGTTCTCGCAAAAACAGGAATTCTCGCAAAAACAAGAGTTCTCGCAAAAACAG
>JGI24920J38491_100393_pt1 | contig 12291 bp, 7 predicted proteins | sample LinPFosmplate8_FD_38491 | JGI IMG/M metagenome (IMG submission 38491)
ATGATCACAGGTGCTGCTCAGATGGATGGAGCTATTCTTGTTGTTAGTGCAGCAGATGGTCCTATGCCTCAAACAAGAGAACACATACTTCTTGCAAAGCAAGTTGGTGTTCCAAAAATAGTTGTATTTTTAAACAAAGCAGACCAGGTAGATGACGCTGAACTTCAAGAATTAGTTGAGATGGAAATCAGAGAACTTTTAGATATGTATGATTTTCCAGGCGACGATACTCCAATTATAGTTGGTAGTGCTTTAAAAGCTCTTGAGGGTGATGCTTCCGATATCGGGGTCCCAGCTGTGCAAAAACTAATTGAAGCATTGGATTCATTTGTACCAGAGCCTGAAAGAGAAATTGAAAAACCTTTCTTGATGCCGGTAGAAGACGTTTTCACTATTTCAGGAAGAGGAACCGTTGTAACAGGAAGAATTGAACAAGGAATTGTTAAAACTGGTGATCCTATTGAAATCGTCGGTATTTCAGACACAACAAAAACTACCTGTACAGGTGTAGAAATGTTTAGAAAATCATTAGACGAAGGTCGTGCTGGAGAGAACTGTGGAGTTCTTTTGAGAGGCGTCGAAAGAGATGATGTTGAAAGAGGTCAGGTGCTATGTGCTCCTGGTTCCATTAGTCCTCATACAGAATTTGAAGCAGAAATTTACGTATTAAGTAAAGAAGAGGGCGGTAGACACACCCCATTCTTCAGTAATTACAGACCACAATTTTATTTCAGAACAACTGATGTTACAGGCGCTTGTGTATTACCAGAAGGTGTTGAGATGGTTATGCCTGGTGATAACATCAAGATGTCAGTGACGCTAATTGCTCCTATCGCTATGGAAGAAGGTTTGAAATTTGCGATTAGAGAAGGTGGTAGAACAGTTGGAGCTGGCGTAGTCGCTAAGATTATTAAGTAATTTAACAATTTTACAATTTTGCCGAGATTAACGCTCGGCATTTTTGTCTCTTATAGGAGAAAAATTTAGGCCAGTAGCTCAACTGGTAGAGCGACGGTCTCCAAAACCGTAGGTTGGGGGTTCAAGTCCCTCCTGGCCTGCCAAGGAGCTGGTTTAAAATAGAAATATGGCAAAAGGTAAAGCATCAAACATTGCCGATAAGATCAAGTGGCTACTATCCATTGGTATCTTTTCAGTCGCTATTATTGCTAATAGCTACTACACAGAAGTTGCATTCTTATATAGAGTTCTTGCAGTTGTTGCGCTTTTCATTTTCGCTTTAACCATCCTTGCTTCAACAGTTTTTGGAAAGGGTGCAGTTTCTCTAATGCGTGAATCCAGAACTGAAATGAGAAGAGTAGTTTGGCCTACTCGAATGGAAACCACTCAGACATTTATGGTTGTTTTTGGATCTATCATTGTTCTTTGCTTATTTTTTTGGGCATTAGAATCTCTTTTAAGCTGGTTAACAAAATTAATTTTAGGATAGCAATAAAGTGAACTGGTACGTAATAATGGCATATTCTGGGTACGAGCTTAAGGTTAAGGCTGCCCTTGAAGAGCGCATTGAGCTTGCTGGTTTAAAAGATCAATTTGGTGAAATTCTAGTCCCAACCGAGTCAATTGTTGAACTTAAAAGCGGTGCTAAGAAAACAACAGAACGTAAATTTTTCCCAGGCTATATTTTAATCGAAATGGAAATGAATGACGATACATGGCAACTTGTTAAACATACTCCTAGAGTAAGCACATTTGTTGGTGGCAAGAAAGACAAACCTGCCCCCATTTCAAAGAGTGATGTGGACAATATAATTAATAGAATGGAAGTTGGAGAAGAAGCTCCTAGACCTAAAACTTTATTTGAGCCTGGCGAGGTTATCAGAGTTTGTGACGGTCCATTCAATGATTTTAACGGCGTGGTTGAAGAAGTAGACTATGAGCGTAGCAGTGTGAAAGTTTCCGTTCAAATCCTTGGCAGGTCTACTCCCGTTCGTTTAGATTTTATACAAATAGAGAAAACATAATGGCAAAGAAGGTAGCAACAATTTTAAAACTTCAAATACCTGCAGGTGCAGCCAATCCAAGCCCTCCAGTTGGACCGGCTCTTGGCCAAGCAGCAGTTAACATCATGGATTTCTGTAATGCATTTAATGCCGAAACTCAAAGTCTGGAAAAAGGGTTGCCTCTCCCGGTTGTTATAACAGTATATGAAGATAAATCTTTTACTTTTGAGGTTAAATCAGCTCCTGCATCAGTACTTATTAAGAAAGCCGCAGGAATAAGTAAGGGCAGCGGAGAGCCTAATAGAGAAAAAGTCGGCTCAATTACTAGGGCTCAATTAGAAGAGATTGTTACAGCAAAACAAAAAGATTTAAATGCAAATGATATGGATCAGGCAGTCAAAATTATTGCAGGTACTGCTAGAAGCATGGGAGTAGACGTTAAATAATGAGCAAGTTTACAAAAAAGAAAAAACAACTATTGGAACTCGTTGATCCAGAAAATACGTACTCATTAGAAGAGGCAATGAATATATTTCAAACGGTCAAATCTAACAAGTTTGACGAATCTGTCGATATAGCCCTCAGACTTGGCATTGATCCAGGAAAATCTGATCAAAATGTCAGAGGCGCCATCACTCTTCCGCATTCCTTGGGTAAAACAGTAACTGTTGCAGTTTTTGCTGACGGAGATCAGGCGAAGGAGGCAAATGATGCTGGAGCAGACTTTGTTGGAATGGATGATTTAGCAGAGAAATTTAAAAAAGAAGAGATTGATGTCGATGTGGTGATATCCTCTCAAGCTGCCATGAAAGTAGTTGGTCAACTGGGACAGGTTTTGGGACCAAAAGGCCTAATGCCTAATCCTAAGACTGGAACAGTCACAGAAAAAGTTGGTGAAGCAATTAATAATGCCAAATCAGGTCAGGTCAGATTTAGAACAGATAAAAATGGAATTTTGCATGGATGCATCGGAAAAGTTTCCTTTTCGTCCAATCAAATTCAAGAAAATGCAGCGGCTATGCTTGAAGAAGTGAAGAAGTTAAAGCCAGCCTCTGCTAAGGGTGCATACATTCAGAGCGTTGCTTTGAGTAGCACTATGGGACCAGGAGTAAAAGTTACTCCTGCATCCTTAACTATATAAGTTTTAGGGTCTTTTTTGACCCTAGATTGTTGCGTTAATCGCAGCCGTCAAAGACCGTAGGTGCGAAAGCTTAATTTCCTACGTAGGTGGTGTTCAAATTGCGAAGGCGGTTTGTCACCGATTAGCCGAAAGGCATTAATAGGAGAATTGCTGTGGCGTTAGCTAGAGAAGATAAAGAGAGAATAGTTCAAGAAGTTAAGGAAGTTTCAGCTTCTGCTTCTTCGCTTGTTATTTCAGATGCCAGAGGCCTTAAGGTTTCTGAGTTAACTGAAATCAGAAAACAAGGAACTGAATCTGGTGTTCATATTCAGGTTATTAAAAACTCTCTTGCAAAACTGGCATTTGAAGGCACTGACTTTGGTTGTACCGATGAAGTGTTAACAGGTCCCTCACTTTTTGCTTTCTCATATGCTGAGCCAGGTGCAGCAGCGAAGATGTTAAAAACTTACGCAAAAAACTTTGAAGCTCTTGAGATCAAAGCTTTAGTTGTGGAAGGGCAACTTCTTGATGGATCACAAATTGATGTTCTTGCATCTCTGCCATCACGAGAAGAAGCATTAACTCTTATTGCTGCAGTGCTACAAGCACCTATAGGTAAGTTTGCAACACTTCTTAATGAAGTGCCAAGCAAGTTAGCTAGGGTTCTTTCTGCAGTTCGAGACAACAAACAGGCAAACGCCTAAATCTAGGAGAAAAAAATGGCAATATCTAAAGACGATATTCTAAGTGCGATAGAAGAAATGTCCGTAATGGACTTGGTTGAACTTATTTCAGCGATAGAGGAAAAATTCGGTGTTACTGCAGCAGCTGCTGTAGCTGCTGCTCCTGCCGCTGCTGGCGGAGATGCTGGTGAGGTTGCTGAAGAGAAAGATGACTTTGATGTAGTCCTTACTGCAGCTGGTGATCAAAAAGTTCAAGTAATTAAAGCTGTCCGTGCTATCACTGGACTTGGATTGAAAGAGGCTAAGGATTTAGTAGATGGCGCTCCTAACACTTTGAAAGAAGCTGTTAAGAAAGCTGATGCTGAAGAAATGCTTAAGCAATTGACTGAAGCCGGAGCAACAGCAGAACTTAAGTAATCTTTCAATAAAACATTTTAATAGGGCAACATATGTCATACAGCTATACAGAAAAAAGAAGAATTAGAAAAAACTTCGGAAGACTTCCAAAAGTTATGAAGCTTCCAAAACTTATTGAGACTCAACTTGAGTCTTACACACAATTTCTTCAACAACATGTTGAAGTAGGTGCAAGAGAAAATAAGGGCCTCGAAGAAGTTTTCCAAACGCTTTTTCCTATTACCAGCGTATCTGGCAATGCTGCCCTTGAATATGTTTCATATGAATTAGGAAAACCCGGCTACACAGTCCAAGAATGCTTAATTCAAGGCTTAAGTTATTCTGCTCCACTTCGAATTGTGGTTCGTTTAGTAATTTATGATCGAGATACTAACTTTCAAGAAGTTAAAGATGTAAAAGAGGGCGAAGTTTTCATGGGCGAAGTTCCATTGATGACTGAGAATGGATCCTTCGTTATTAACGGCACTGAAAGAGTTGTTGTTAATCAACTTCATAGATCTCCAGGAGTTTTCTATGATCACGATAAAGGGAAAACTCATTCATCAGGCAAAGTTCTCTATTCTGCCCGCATCATCCCATATAGAGGTTCATGGTTAGATTTTGAGTTTGATCCAAAAGATAATTTATTTTGCCGTATTGATAGAAGAAGAAAAATACCAGCCACCATAATATTAAAAGCTATGGATATGGGAACCGAGGAAATTCTGCAGCATTTTTATGAAGTTGATACCGTTCAAATAGAGAAAGCTGGAATAAATATAGAATTAATTCCTTCCAGGCTTCGAGGTCAAACATTACCAGTTGATCTAAAAATTAAATCAAAAGTTGTTGTAGAAGCCAATAAGAGAATTACTGCAAGACATGTTCGTGAACTTGAGCAAGCCAAGATGACTTCACTCAAAGTTGAGGATGATTTTTTAATTGGAAAAGTCCTTGCAAAAGATGTATTTAACCAAGAGACCGGCGAGGTCTTAGTTTCAGCAAATACAGAAATAGATCAAGTGATAATTGAAACTTTGCGAGAAGCAAATATAGCCGAACTGTATACTTTATATATTAATGAACTTGATAAGGGTCCATACATATCGACAACACTTAGGGCTGATCCTACTTCAAATAAGTTAGAAGCATTAGTTGAAATATACAGAATGATGAGGCCTGGTGAGCCACCCACTAAGGATTCTGCTGAGCAGTTATTCCAAAATCTATTTTTTAATCCTGAGCGTTATGATCTTTCAGAAGTGGGAAGGATGAAATTTAATCGCAGATTAAAAACAGACACAATTAAAGAAATACCAGGAATCCTAGATGTTGAAGACATTTTGGGTGTGATGAAAGGAATAGTAGCCATAAGAGATGGCCATGATACTGTTGATGATATTGATCACCTAGGTAATAGACGCGTTAGATCAGTAGGAGAGATGACTGCTAATCAATTCAGAGTTGGCTTAATAAGAGTAGAAAGGGCAGTAAGAGAAAGATTAAGTATGGCTGAAGCTGATGAGCTTGGTCCGCAAGATCTAATTAATGCAAAGCCTGTAACCGCTGCAATTAAAGAATTTTTTGGCTCCAGCCAATTATCTCAATTTATGGATCAGAATAATCCTTTATCCGAAATTACCCATAAGCGAAGAGTTTCAGCGCTTGGGCCAGGCGGCTTAACTAGAGAGCGTGCAGGCTTTGAGGTGCGGGATGTACATCCAACTCATTATGGAAGACTTTGTCCAATCGAGACACCAGAAGGACCAAATATTGGATTAATTAACTCATTTGCTTGTTATTCAAGAACCAACGCCTTTGGATTTATTGAAAGCCCATACAGGAAAGTCATTAAAGGAAAGGTCACGAACGAAATTATTTACCTTTCTGCAATCGATGAGGGAGAACATATTATTGCTCAAGCAAATGCAGTACTAGACAAATCAGGAAAGTTTGCAGATGATCTTGTTCCAGTTCGACACAATGGTGACTCTGCCTTGATGAGTCCAGAAAGAATCGATTTAATGGATGTGGCTCCTCAGCAGGTTGTTTCTGTCGCAGCTTCTTTAATTCCTTTTCTTGAACATGATGATGCTAACAGAGCCTTAATGGGCTCAAACATGATGCGCCAAGCTGTTCCAGTACTAAAACCTGAGAAACCTTTAGTTGGAACTGGCTTTGAGACAATTGTTGCTGGTGATTCTGGTGTGTGTGTAGTAGCTAAAAATAATGGGATCGTTGAGAATGTTGATGCTGCAAGAATTGTTGTCCGCGTAACGGATTCTAAGCATTCTAATAATGCTGTTGATATTTATAATCTCACAAAGTACACAAGATCAAATCAAAATACTTGTATTAACCAGAGACCTCTGGTTTCAGTTGGAGACAAAGTAAAATTTGGGGATATTCTTGCTGATGGACCATCAGTAGATAATGGCGAACTAGCATTAGGGCAAAATATTAGAATAGCCTTCATGCCATGGAATGGATATAACTTTGAAGATTCTATTTTGATGTCTGAAAAAGTATCAAGAGAAGATAGATTCACCTCTATTCATATCCAAGAATTAACTTGTATTTCAAGGGATACTAAACTTGGCTCAGAGGAGATCACATCTGATATCCCTAATGTTGGCGAAGGATCTCTAGGAAAGCTTGATGAATGTGGGATGGTTTATGTTGGCGCTGAAGTTAAAGCTGGAGACATTTTAGTTGGCAAAATTACGCCCAAAGGAGAGACTCAATTATCTCCAGAAGAAAAGCTATTACGTGCAATTTTTGGAGAAAAAGCCTCTGATGTTAAAGATACCTCATTAAGGGTTCCATCAAGTATTAACGGTACTGTCATTGGAGTGGAAGTCTTTACTAGGGACGGAATGGAAAAAGATGAGAGAACTCAGTCTATAGAAGCTGATCATTTAGCTGTTACAAAAAAAGATACTGATGATCAGATTAAAATCATTAATGATGCAACCAGAATCCGCTTAGTTGACATTATCAAAGGCTCTAAAATTTCTAAGGGTCCAGGACTCAAGAAAGGTTCAACTCCATCAGCTGATGAACTAGCAGAACTTAGCTTGGATGATCTATTGTCAGTAAGAATCACTGATGATTCTGGGAATACTAAAATTGAAGAGGCTGAGAAATCTTTAAAACGTTATCTCCAAGATATACAAGAAAGCTTTGATGAGAAAAAACAAAAGATTACTAGGGGTCATGATCTTGCTCCTGGAGTAATCAAAATTGTAAAAGTCTATCTTGCAGTTAAAAGAAGAATTCAGCCTGGAGATAAGATGGCTGGTAGACATGGTAACAAAGGTGTTATATCCGAAATTATGCCTATCGAAGATATGCCATATGATCATGAAGGAAATCCAGTTGACATTGTCTTAAATCCTCTTGGTGTTCCATCCAGAATGAATGTGGGGCAGATTCTTGAAACGCATATGGGATCAGCTGCCAAAGGAATAGGTGAAAAAATCAATAAAATGATTAAAGCCAAAGCTAAAGCAGATGAGCTTAAAAAATACTTAGATGTTTTGTATAACAAAAATGCGACAATCAAAGAAGACTTAAATGCATTTAATAATACCGAAATTCAGTCTTTAGCAAGTAATCTGGTGGACGGTTTACCAATTGCAACCCCAGTATTTGATGGTGCAAAAGAATCTGAGATTAAAGAATTGTTAAAGCTTGCTGACCTACCTGAGTCTGGTCAATTAACTCTCTTTGATGGAAGGACAGGCCGACAGTTCGAACGACCTGTAACAGTTGGATACATGTATATGATCAAACTGAATCATTTGGTTGATGATAAGATGCATGCTCGTTCAACAGGTTCATACAGTCTTGTTACTCAGCAACCTCTTGGTGGAAAAGCTCAGTTTGGTGGGCAAAGATTTGGAGAAATGGAAGTGTGGGCTCTTGAAGCATATGGGGCCTCATACACTCTTCAAGAGATGCTCACAGTTAAGTCTGATGATGTTCCTGGAAGAACTAAAATGTACAAAAACATTGTCGATGGAAACTATGAAATGGATGCAAATATCCCTGAGTCATTCAACGTACTCACAAAAGAGATTCGATCACTTGGAATTAACCTAGAACTTGATTCTGAAAATTAGGAGAAATAATTGAAAGATTTACTAAATTCATTAAAGACTAAGCAAGAAGACTTTTCTTCCATCACAGCTGGGCTCGCTTCCCCACAGATGGTCAGATCCTGGTCATTTGGTGAAGTAAAAAAACCCGAAACTATTAACTATCGAACTTTTAAGCCTGAAAGAGATGGTCTTTTCTGTGCCAAAATTTTTGGTCCAGTTAAAGATTATGAGTGTATTTGCGGAAAATATAAGCGTATGAAGCATCGTGGTGTTGTGTGCGAGAAGTGTGGAGTGGAAGTTACTTTGGCTAAAGTAAGAAGAGAGAGAATGGGGCATATAGAACTTGCTGCGCCTGTTGCTCATATTTGGTTTTTGAAATCACTGCCTTCAAGAATAGGATTATTGCTTGATATAACACTAAGAGAAATAGAAAGAGTTTTATATTTTGAAAGCTATATTGTTACTGATCCAGGCTTAACAGAATTAGAAAAGTGCCAAATTCTTACCGAAGAAGAATTTGTTGAAGCATTCGATGAATATGGAGATGAATTTACAGCTTCTATGGGTGCAGAAGCAGTGCAAATGCTATTACAAGAAATTGATTTAGAAGAAGAAATTAGAATCATTCGCGAGGAAGTTCCACAAACTAATTCAGAAACTAAACTCAAAAAATTATCTAAAAGATTAAAACTTCTTGAAGCATTTAATGAGTCTGGAAATAAACCAGAATGGATGATCATGAATGTATTGCCAGTTCTTCCCCCCGATCTAAGACCTTTGGTTCCCTTAGAGGGAGGTCGTTTTGCTACTTCAGATCTTAACGATTTATATAGAAGGGTTATTAATAGGAATAACCGATTGAAGCGTCTCTTAGAGTTGAGTGCTCCAGATATTATTGTAAGAAATGAGAAGAGAATGCTTCAAGAGAGTGTTGATGCACTTCTTGATAATGGTAGAAGAGGTCGTGTGATCACTGGTACTAATAAACGCCCGTTGAAATCTTTGGCAGATATGATTAAAGGTAAGGGTGGAAGATTTAGACAAAATTTACTAGGTAAGCGTGTTGATTACTCAGGAAGGTCTGTGATTGTTGCCGGTCCTAATTTGAAATTACATCAGTGCGGACTTCCAAAGAAAATGGCGCTTGAGTTATTCAAGCCATATGTATATGGGAAGCTTGAACAAAAAGAACTTGCTACGACAATTAAAGCAGCAAAAAAACTAGTTGAAAGAGAAACTCCTGAGGTCTGGGAAATTTTAGAAGATGTAATTAGAGAACATCCAATTCTTTTAAATAGAGCTCCAACTCTTCATAGACTGGGCATTCAAGCATTTGAACCTCTTTTAGTTGAAGGTAAGGCTATTCAGCTTCATCCATTAGTCTGCGTGGCTTTTAATGCTGATTTTGATGGAGACCAGATGGCTGTTCACGTCCCTCTTTCTATCGAGGCACAACTTGAGGCTCGCGCTCTTATGATGTCAACAAACAATATTTTATCTCCTGCAAATGGTGAGCCAATTATTAATCCTACCCAAGATATAGTTTTAGGGCTCTATTATATGACCAGAGACAAGGTTAATGTGAAAGGTGATGGAAGAGTATTCAGCAATCCTGATGAAGTATTAAGAGCATATGAATCTGAGACCTTAGATATACATGCAAATATCAAAGTTAGAATTACGAATGCTGATAAGGGAACCTTTCTTGAAGATACAACTGTAGGTAGAGTCTTGGTTTGGAGAATCTCACCTATCGAGGTCGGTTTTGATAATGTAAATAAAACTTTGGATAAGAAATCTGTTTCTAACTTAATAGATATTTCATATAGAAAGGCTGGCTTAAAGGATACTGTAATTTTTGCAGATCAGCTTATGTATCTTGGCTTTGAGCATTCAACACGTTCTGGATCTTCTATTGGTGTGGATGATTTTGTTATACCAGAGGAGAAGCCATCCATCATTGATGCTGCTGAAAAAGAAGTAAAATCTATTGAATCACAATATGAGTCTGGCCTTGTAACCCAAGGTGAGAGATACAATAAAGTAATTGATATTTGGTCTCGTGCAAATGAAAAAGTTGCCAAAGCAATGATGGCAAAAATTAGCACGGATCAAGTTGAAGATAGCGAAGGTAAAGAGGTTGATCAGGCCTCATTTAACTCTGTATTTATATATGCTGACTCCGGTGCTAGGGGATCTCCTGCTCAGATTAGGCAGCTATCTGGAATGCGTGGATTAATGTCCAAGCCAGATGGTTCTATTATTGAAACCCCAATTACAGCAAACTTTAGAGAGGGTCTATCAGTTCTTCAGTACTTTATATCAACTCATGGAGCTCGAAAAGGCTTGGCTGATACAGCCCTTAAAACTGCTAATTCAGGCTACTTAACTAGAAGGCTTTGTGATGTTGCCATGGATTCTGTTGTTGTTGAGGATGATTGCGGTACTGAACAATCAATAGTTGTATCATCAATTGTTGAAGGTGGAGACATTATTCAGCCACTCACAGAAAGAATTCTAGGCAGAGTAATTGCAGAACCAATTTTTAATGGAGATGGTGAAGAGGTCTATCCATTAGGTCATCTTATTGATGAAGATTCAGTCAAGAAAATTGATGAGTTGAATATATCATCACTAAAAGTTAGATCACCAATGACTTGTGAGGCTGCTTATGGTGTTTGTGCTAAGTGCTATGGAAGAGATTTGGCTAGAGGTCACCTAGTGCATAGAGGAGAGGCTGTTGGAGTTGTCGCCGCCCAATCAATTGGTGAGCCAGGAACTCAGTTAACCATGCGTACATTCCATATTGGTGGAGCTGCGTCAAGCTCATCAGAAGATAATGCAATTGTTGTTAATAATGCTGGAATGATTAACTTTTCTTCAGACATAAAAACAGTTACCAATAAAGATAAGCAAGAGGTTGTTGTTTCTAGAAATAGTCAAGTTACCCTTACTGATGAAAAAGGTAAATTGATAGAACAACATAAATTAATTTATGGATCTACATTATCTGTAAAAGATCAAACTAATGTTGAGCCCGGACTGAAAATTGCAGGATGGGATCCCTATACACGACCAATCATAAGTGAGGTTGAAGGAATTGTTCAATTTACAGATATAGATGATGGTGTAACTGTTCGATCAAAAACCGATGAACTGACCGGGTTAAGCAGTATCGAGGTTATTGATGTTGCTGAGAGGCCTTCTGCAGGAAAAGATAAGGTTCCATCTATTGCACTAGTGGATGCAAAAGGCAAACCTGTTCCATTAGGAGAACATAAAACGCCAGCTAACTATTCATTGCCCGCTAAAGCATTAGTTAATTTAAAAGATGGTAAAAAATTATATGCTGGAGAAGTCTTAGCAAGAATACCTTTAGAGGGATCGAAAACTAAAGATATTACTGGAGGCCTTCCAAGGGTTGCTGATCTTTTTGAGGCAAGAAAACCAAAAGATGCTGCAGTGCTTGCTGAGGAAAGTGGAATCATTGCCTTTGGAAAAGAAACTAAAGGCAAAGTTAGATTAGTGATAACTCCAGATGGTGCAACCAAAAAAACTCAAAATGTTGAGATGTTGATTCCTAAGCACAGAATTCTCACAGTGTTTGAGGGCGAGAGAATAGAAAAAGGTGACATTATTTCTGATGGCCCATTAAGCCCGCATGATATCTTGCGCTTAAGAGGTATTCCTCAGTTAACTAATTTCATTGTGAATGAAATACAAGATGTTTACAGACTTCAAGGTGTTCTGATCAATGATAAGCATATTGAAACTATTTTGCGTCAAATGCTTAGAAAGGCATTAATTGTTGATGGCGAAGATACTAAATTTATTCAAGGTGATCAGGTTGAATACGCAGAGTTGGTTGAAGAAAACATTAAAGCAGTTGCAGCAAAAAAAGAGCCTGCTCGCTTTGAACGAGTATTGCTTGGAATCACTAAGGCTTCACTGACAACTAATTCATTTATTTCTGCTGCTTCTTTCCAAGAAACTACACGTGTTCTGTGGGATCCCCGGGTACCGAGCTC
>JGI24920J38491_100540_pt1 | contig 11512 bp, 19 predicted proteins | sample LinPFosmplate8_FD_38491 | JGI IMG/M metagenome (IMG submission 38491)
GCAGGTCGACTCTAGAGGATCCCACCTTCACGTGCTTTACCAGTACCGTAACCGACTTTTCCGTTACCATCACCGACAACCACTAAAGCAGAAAAACCGAAAATTCGACCACCTTTAACTACTTTAACAACGCGTCTAATATTTACTAGTTTTTCGATGAATTCACTTTCTTCTTTAAATTTTTTTCTCTTATTTTCTGCCATTCTTTAAACCTTTATAAACTCTTAATTAAAAATCTAACCCACCTTCTCTTGCCGCTTCTGCAAGCGCCTTGACTCGACCATGGTACTTAAAACCAGAACGATCAAATGCGACCTTAGATACTTTAGCCTTTTTTGCAGCCTTTGCTATCAAATCACCGACTTTCGTAGCCGCCTCAACATTACCACCATTTTTAATTTTGGCAGACACGCTTGAGGCTGAAACCAACGTTTTAGTGCCACAGCTACTAATGATCTGAGCATAGATATGCTGGGAAGATTTGTAAACACACAAACGCTCTACACCTCTTTCAGCATGCTTTGCTCTAAATTTTGTTGCCCTTCTAATGCGGGCTTGTTTTTTTGCAAATTTCATCTAACTACCTTTCAATCTATGATTTCTTTTTAGCGTCTTTACGGACAACTTGTTCATCAGTGTAACGAACTCCTTTGCCTTTATATGGTTCAGGTGGACGAAACGCCCTAATTTCAGCAGCCGCTTGACCTACTTTTTGTTTGTCGATTCCTTTCACTAAAACTTCTTTCTGCGAAGGTGTTTCAACACTAACACCCTCAGGCAAATCGTAATTTACTGGATGAGAAAAACCTAATTTTAAGCTCAAGACCTTACCTCTTGCTTCTGCACGATAACCGACACCAATCAAAGTTAATTTCTTCTCCCATCCCTCTGTTACACCTTTAATTAAATTAAATGTATTAGCTCTTGCTGTTCCTGCTTGAGCCCAGGCGCTTTTTTCTTCTTTCTGACTGGTCTTTATCGGAAAAAAAGTCAACACATTATCAGTGTTTTTAATAGTGACTGATGAATGAACATTCATAGTCATTGCACCCAGCTTTCCCTTAACAGTTAAAACTTCCCCAGACTGTGACACTTCTACACTATCTGGTATTGTAATTGGTGATTTTGCAATTCTAGACATTTTAAATCTCCACTATTAAGAAACACTACACAAAACTTCGCCACCAAGATTTTGTGCTTTGGCAGCTTGCCCTGTCATAACGCCTTTTGGTGTTGAAACAATGACAATGCCTAGACCGTTTAGTACGCTTGGCATATTATCTTTTCTGGCATAAAGTCTCAAACTAGGCTTAGAAATTCTTTCTAATGACTCAATGACAGGCTTGTTGTCATAGTACTTTAATTTAATTGTTAAAGTTTTATTTGCAGCATTATCGCCATCAATTGCAAAAGACGTAATGTAACCTTCATCCTGCATAACACTTGCAATGGCAGATTTTAAATTTGAAGCAGGGATACTTACTTGTGCTTTACTGACTGCCTGTGCATTTCTAATTCGGGTCAACATATCAGCTATTGGGTCAGACATACTCATACTATTCTCCTACCAACTTGCTTTAGATAAACCAGGAATTTCACCGTTCATAGCACGTTCTCTGAGCTGTGACTTAGCTAAGCCAAATTTACGATAGAAGCCATGTGGACGACCAGAGAGGCCACAACGATTACGCTGACGAACTGGTGAAGCGTCTCTTGGTAGTGACTGTAATTTAATCATTGCCTGGAAACGGTCTTCATCAGAAGTGTGGACACTCTTGATAATTTTCTTTAACCCAAGGCGTCTTTCTTTGTACTTTGCGACCAATTTTGCTCGCTTGACGTCTCTATGTATCATAGACTTTTTAGCCATTATCTGATCCTTTAAATGGAAAATTAAACATCGCCAATAGTTTCTTAGCATCGTCATCATTCTGTGCATTGGTCGTGATTGCAATATCCATACCACGCACTTTTGTTACTTTTTCAAAATCAATTTCTGGAAAAACGATTTGCTCAGTAATACCCATATTGTAGTTTCCACGACCATCAAATGATTTATCACTAAGGCCGCGAAAATCTCTAATACGAGGAATAACAACATTCACTAAACGATCAAGAAACTCATACATTCTTTCTTTTCTTAGTGTTACTTTACAGCCAATTGCATTACCCTCTCTTAGTTTAAAGCTTGCAACTGATTTTCTTGCTAAGCAAGTTACTGGCTTTTGAGAGGAAATTAAGCTCAACTCTTCCAAGGCACTTTCTAATACTTTTTTATCGCCTAACGCACTACCCAATCCCATATTAATCGTAATTTTTTCAATTTTAGGGACTGACAAAGCATTACTCATACCTAATTCTTCCTTAAGCTTAGGGATAATCTCATTTTTATATTGTTCTTGTAGTCTAGACACTTCTCACCTATCTTCTATTATGTCAAAGTACGGTTTCACCATTTGACTTGAAAAATCTTTCTTTTTCCCCTTTATCATTCACTCTAATACCAACACGGTCTGCCTTTTGAGTGGTGGCATTATAAATCGCTATATTAGATACATTTAAAGGCATCTCTTTTTCTTCAATGCCACCTTGTATCCCTTCCTGAGGGTTAGGTCGAACATGTTTTTTAACTATATTAAAACCTTCAACAATAAGCTTTGAACCCATCACTTTTGTTACCGTGCCAACTGAACCTTTGTCTTTACCAGCGATTACGATAACTTCATCATTTTGTTTAATTTTGTTCATTACAACACCTCTGGCGCAAGTGAAACAATCTTCATAAATTGGGCGCTTCTTAACTCACGAGTTACAGGACCAAATATACGTGTACCAATTGGCTCTAACTTAGTGCTCAACAATACAACTGCATTGTTATCAAAGCGTATCCGTGAACCATCTTTACGACGAACACCTTGAGCTGTACGAACCACAACTGCATCGTAAACATCACCTTTTTTTACTTTGCCACGAGGTGAAGCTTCTTTAATGCTCACCTTAATAACATCACCTATATTGGCATAGCGACGCTTTGAACCACCTAAAACTTTAATACACATAGCCCTAACTCCACCACTGTTATCGGCAATATGTAATCTTGTTTGCATCTGAATCATGTTCTTCTCTCTACAATGCGATTAGTTAATCAATACTCACTGATTTTTCAATAACTTCTATCAAAGCCCAATTCTTTGTTTTTGAAAACGGCTTTGACTCAGAAACTTTAACAACGTCGCCTAAGTCACACTCATTTTTTTCATCATGAGCATGAACTTTAGTGCTACGCTTAATATATTTTTTATAAATCGGATGACGCACTCTGCGCTCTATCAAAACAGCAATTGTTTTATCACGACTATTGCTAACCACTTTACCAGTTAGTACTCTTTCTACAGAATTCGAATCGCTCATGATTGCTTCTCGTTAATAATTGTTTTAATTTGGGCAATTGATCTTTTTGTTTTTCCGAGCTTTGATAGGTCAGTTAGTTGTGAACTTCGGTGTTGCATACGCAACTCGAAATGCTCTTTCAGAAGTGTTATCAACTCTTCATTCAACTGAGGTAAGTCTTGCTCTCTTAATTCCTTAACATCCATTACATTATTGTCCGTTTAATTATCGTTGTCTTGACAGGAAGTTTTGCAGCAGCAAGCTCAAAAGCTTCTTTTGCAACCATCTCATCAACACCTTGCATTTCAAATAAAATCTGCCCAGGTTTAATTTGTGCAACCCAATATTCAACACTGCCTTTACCCTTACCCATACGTACCTCTAAAGGCTTTTTAGTGATAGGTTTATCAGGAAAAACACGAATCCAAATTTTTCCTTGACGTTTAACGTGACGAGTCATTGCGCGACGTGCAGATTCAATCTGTCTCGCCGTCATACGACATCTGTCAGTCGCTTTTAACCCAATCTCACCAAAGCTAATATCATAACCAGTTGCTAAACCACGGTTACGGCTCTTCATAACTTTTCTATATTTTGTACGTTTAGGTTGTAACATCTCTAAATTCCTTTATTTCTTGCTTAATTGTTTACCAGAACCACGTTTAGCAACTTCTTCTAGAGTGCCTTTATTATGATCAAGGATTTCACCTTTGAAAATCCAAACTTTAATACCAATGACGCCATGCTGTGTATTTGCACGAAAACTACTATAGTCAACATCTGCTCTAAAAGTATGCAAAGGAACACGACCCTCACGGTACCACTCTGATCTTGCTATTTCAGCCCCATTCAATCGACCACTCACCATAACTTTAATACCCAGTGCTCCTATACGAGTTGCATTACCTAAAACACGTTTAACGGCTCGCCTATACATCACACGCTTTTCAAGTTGTTGAGCAATATTTTCGGCAACTAATCGTGCATCTAATTCCGGTTGTTTAACTTCCTCAATACTGATATGAACTGGAACGCCCATTTTGGTTGATACCGTATTCTTTAACCTCTCTATATCAGCACCTTTTTTTCCAATCACAATCCCAGGACGAGCTGTGTGAATAATTATCTTAGCAGTGTTAGATAGTCTCTCAATACTAATACGACTAACTGACGCTGAAGTTAACTCTTTAAATAAAAAATCTCTTACTTCAATATCAGATAATAAGTATTTAGGATAGTCTTTACTGTTGGCATACCACTTTGAATCCCAATCTTTGACGATTCCTAATCTAATTCCTATTGGATTTACTTTTTGACCCATACTTATTTACTCGCTTACGCCAACACTTATGTGGCTAGTTCGTTTTAAAATGCGATTCGCCCTTCCTTTAGCACGAGGGCGAATTCTCTTCATCGTAGAACCTTCGTTAACGAAAACACTACTTACTTTTAATTCATCAATATCTAAACCATCGTTGTGCTCAGCGTTTGAAATTGCAGAACTTAATACTTGTTTCACCAATATCGCTGCTTTTTTATTGCTAAACGACAAGATATTCAAAGCTTCTTCAACTGGCTTATTACGAATCTGATCAGCAATCAATCTAACTTTGAAAGGGGAGATTTTTGCATATTTATGCATTGCTTTAACTTCTTTCATCATAACACCTTAGTGTTAGTCTTTCGATCACCAGAGTGGGCTTTAAATGTTCGTGTTGTCGCAAATTCGCCCAATTTATGACCAATCATGTTCTCGTTAATTGAAACTGGAACATGCACACGACCATTGTGTATAGCTATCGTTAAACCAATCATTTCGGGTACGATAACTGAACGACGAGACCAGGTTTTAATTGGTTTTCTATCGTTAATTTCTTGAGCCCTTAATACCTTTTGAATTAAATGCTCATCAACAAATGGTCCTTTTCTTAGTGATCTAGCCATAATTACCCTTTATTTTCTTCGACGTACGATAAGTTTATCTGTACGCTTATTGGTACGAGTTTTATAACCCTTTGTTGGTGTACCCCAAGGTGAAACTGGATGTCTGCCACCACTAGTTTTTCCTTCACCACCACCATGTGGATGGTCAACTGGATTCATTACAACACCACGAACTGTTGGTCTTACGCCTCGCCATCTACTAGCGCCAGCTTTACCTAGTTTTCTTAAACTATGTTCAGATTTAGAAACCTCACCTAAAGTTGCTCGACATTCAGACAATACTTTTCGTACTTCACCAGAACGTAACTTAAGCGTTACATAATCACCTTCTTTAGCAACTAGTTGTACAGATGTGCCAGCGCTTCTTGCAATCTGAGCGCCTTTTTTAGGTTTCAACTCAACACAATGTATTACACTACCAAGCGGAATATTACTTAATGGTAAAGTGTTGCCTTTTTGAATAGCTACAGAGCCCCCAGATACAATCTGATCTCCCACTTTTAATCCCTTTGGTGCAATAATATATCGTCTTTCACCATCAGCATATAGGACCAATGCAATGTTTGCACTACGATTTGGATCATATTCAATTCGCTCAACTTTGGCAGTAATATCATCCTTGTTACGCTTAAAATCAATGACACGATACCTTTGTTTATGACCACCACCTCTATGCCTTACAGTAATTTTGCCACGGTTGTTACGACCGCTAATTCTGTTTTTACTTTCAGTCAAAGCTGCAAAGGGTTTACCTTTATGTAAATCTTTATCAACCACATTGACTACAAAGCGTCTTCCTGGTGATGTTGGTTTTCTTTTTATAACTGCTGCCATAATAAATTCTCTATGAAGCAGTAACGTCAATCATCTGACCTTCAGATACTTTGACTACTGCTTTTTTCCAGTTAATACGTTGACCAACTTTTCCTTTAAATACTTTCTTCTTACCCTTAACGTTTGAAGTAGTTACAGCTTCAACCTTGACACCAAACAGCGACTCTACAGCCGCTCTAATTTCTCTCTTATTGCTATCAGCTCTGACTTTAAAAACATACTGATTGCTTGCTGAAGCCATAGTTGTTTTTTCAGAAACAATTGGCCCAAGCAATACTTTTAATACTTTTTCTTGATTCATAGCATTGCCTCCACTTTTTTAAGTGCAGCTTTTGTCATCACTACGTTGTCATAACCAATTAAACTTACTGGATCAATACTCTGAGTGTCACAAACACCTACGTGATATAGATTACGAGAAGACAGGCATAAGTTTTCATCCAACTCATCGGTCATTAATAAAGCATCCTTGATTTTCAAAGAATTCATGAGTGAGATAATATTTTTTGTTTTTGGCTCAGTAATATCTAATTCAGAAACAACTTTTAAACGATCAGTGCGTAATAACTCAGACAAAATTACGCTAATCGCACCTTTGTACATTTTTTTATTTATTTTTTGAGTATAGCTTCGAGGTTGTGAAGCAAATGTGACACCTCCACTTCTCCAAATAGGGCCACGAGATGTTCCGGCACGGGCGCGACCAGTTCCCTTTTGTTTCCAAGGTTTTTTACCACCACCTCTAACAGCTGCACGATTCTTTTGTGCCTTAGAGCCACTGCGACCTGTTGCCATATAAGCAGTCGTAATTTGATGAACCAGTGACTCGTTGTAGTTACGCGCAAAAACACCATCAGATACTTCTTGGGAAGTGGATTTGTTTGTTTTTAAGTTTAATACTTTTACTTTCATCTCAAAACCTTTTTTTAAATCCTTTATTTATCTTTAGTCTCTTCATCTTCAGTTTCTATCACTTCAGTCTCAACAGCTTCGGTTTCTATCACTTCAGTCTCAACAGCTTCGGTTTCTATCACTTCAGTCTCAACAGCTTCGGTTTCTATCACCTCCGCATCTTTTAACTCAGATAGTTGCTTACTAACTTGCTCATTAACACTGTTCTTTTTATCTGAAAAAAATACTCTAACAAAGCCATTTTTAGAACCTGGAATGGCACCCTTGACTAACAATAAATTGCGCTCTTTGTCAACTCTTAGAACCTCTAGGCATTCTTCAGTCACTTGCATTTTGCCCATTTGACCTGCCATCTTCTTACCTTTAAATACACGTCCAGGTGTTTGACACTGTCCAGTAGATCCAAGAGCACGATGTGAAAGCGAGTTACCATGTGTTGCATCTTGCATACTAAAATTGTGGCGCTTTACACCACCTTGAAATCCTTTACCTTTAGATTGACCAGTTACATTAACAAAGTGGCCAGTACCAAAAAAGGATACATCAATCGTTGATAGATCAGAAAGTTCAGCTTCATCGACTCTCATTTCCCATAAGCCCAAGCCTATCTCTTGAGATGCTTTAGCATAATGACCCTTTAGTGCTCTACTAGTACAGCTCACTTTCGCTTCACCTTTTTTATTGATCTTTTTGCCAATAGTGACTTGCACAGCATTATAACCATCGGTATCAATAGTTTTAGTTTGTACTATACGATTAGGTTCAATCTTAATAACACTCACTGAAGATACTGAACCATCATCTGACAAGAGGCGCGTCATTCCTAATTTTTGTCCTACTAATCCAATTGCCATTTTCTTAATCCTATCTATTAGTTAAGCTGGATCTTTACATCAACACCTGCTGCAAGATCTAACTTCATCAATGCATCAACGGTTTTGTCTGTCGGACTAATCACATCCATCAATCTAATATAAGTTTTTAATTCGTATTGATCTCTAGCATCCTTATTAACATGCGGAGAAGTCAAAACGGTAAAACGTTCTTTCTTTGTAGGCAAAGGAATTGGACCCCTTACACTAGCGCCAGTTCGCTTAGCTGTTTCAACAATCTCTACGGCTGATTTATCGATTAATCGATGATCAAATGCCTTCAATTTAATTCTAATATTTTGATTGCTCATTTGCCTATTTACCTTCTCTGACTTCTTAAACGAAAAAACCGTCGATTATACAATATTTCGACGGTTTTTATTTACCTAAATACTCTCATTCCGTAATCTTCGAGACTACGCCAGCACCTACTGTGCGACCGCCTTCTCTGATTGCGAATCTTAAACCGTCTTCCATCGCTATTGGTGCAAGTAATTCAACCGACATCTTAACGTTATCACCAGGCATAACCATTTCCACACCTGATGGTAATTGACAAGCACCAGTTACGTCTGTTGTTCTGAAGTAGAACTGTGGACGATAGTTGTTAAAGAATGGCGTATGACGTCCACCTTCTTCTTTGCTTAAGATATAAACTTCAGCCTCAAACTTAGTGTGAGGAGTGATTGTTCCCTTCTTAGCAAGTACTTGACCACGTTCAACCTCTTCACGCTTAGTACCACGAAGTAGTACTCCAACGTTATCTCCTGCTTCACCTGAGTCAAGCAGTTTTCTGAACATTTCAACACCAGTACAAGTAGTGAGTTGTGTGTCTTTAATACCAACAATTTCAATTTCGTCACCAATGTTAACGACACCACGCTCGATACGACCTGTTACAACAGTACCACGACCTGAGATTGAGAACACGTCTTCAATCGGCATTAAAAATGCTTTATCCGTGTCACGTTTTGGTGTTGGAATGTATGAATCTAATGCATCAACTAATTTTTGGATAGAAGGGACACCGATATCAGAGGTATCGCCTTCTAATGCTTTCAAAGCTGAGCCAAGAATTACTGGCGTGTCGTCACCAGGGAATTCGTATTCTGTTAATAGTTCACGGATTTCCATTTCCACAAGCTCTATTAGCTCTTCGTCATCAACCATGTCTGCTTTGTTCATATATACCACGATATATGGAACACCTACCTGGCGAGACAAAAGAATATGCTCACGAGTTTGAGCCATTGGCCCGTCAGTCGCAGCAATGACAATAATAGCGCCGTCCATTTGTGCAGCTCCAGTAATCATGTTCTTAACATAGTCAGCGTGACCTGGACAGTCAACGTGCGCATAGTGACGAGCTTCTGACTCGTATTCCACGTGTGCAGTTGAGATGGTGATACCGCGCTCTCTTTCTTCAGGAGCGTTATCAATATCTGCGTAATTTTTAATTTCACCACCACGAGCTTCAGACATACATTTAGTCAAGGCTGCAGTTAATGTAGTCTTACCATGGTCAACGTGACCAATTGTGCCCACATTTACATGTGGTTTGGTTCTTTCGAATTTTTCTTTTGACATGTCTATTCCCCTCTTACTTGGTTAATTTTTCAATCACAGCATCAGCAACATTTCTAGGCGCAGCAGTGTATTTAGCAAATTCCATTGAATAATTTGCACGACCTTGCGACATTGAACGGAGATCTGTTGCATAACCAAACATTTCTGCCAATGGCACTTCAGCCTTAATCTGTTTACCGGCAGGTGTATCGTCCATTGCACTGACTATGCCACGGCGACGATTTAAGTCTCCCATAACGTCACCCATGTAATTCTCGGGAGTTATGACCTCAATATTCATCATGGGTTCTAGTAGTTGAGGATTAGCAAGCTTTACACCTTCTCTAACACACATGGATGCTGCAATTTTAAATGCTATTTCACTTGAATCAACATCGTGATAAGAACCGTCATAAACGGTCACTTTTATATCAACTAACGGAAATCCAGCAATGACCCCGTTTTGCATTTGTTCTTGGATACCTTTATTAACAGCAGGAATATATTCTTTAGGAATTACTCCGCCTTTGATTTCATCAACGAACTCGTAACCTGCGCCTGGCTCTTGTGGCTCTATACGCAAATAAACATGTCCATACTGGCCACGACCACCTGACTGTTTAGCAAACTTATGTTCATGTTCAACAAAAGAAGTGATAGTTTCTCGATAAGCCACTTGAGGATTTCCAACATCACAAGCTACATCAAACTCACGCATCATGCGATCAACAATAATGTCTAAGTGAAGCTCACCCATGCCAGCAATAATCGTTTGACCAGATTCTTCATCAGTAGAAACTATGAACGAAGGGTCCTCTTTCGCCAATTTTCCTAATGCAATTCCCATTTTTTCTTGATCAGCTTTGGTTTTAGGCTCAACGGCAACAGCAATAACTGGTTCAGGAAATTCCATTCTCTCAAGAATTATTTTCTCTTTTATATCACACAATGTGTCACCTGTTGTGACATCTTTTAGGCCAATTGCTGCAGCAATATCTCCAGCTCGAACTTCTTTAATTTCTTCACGGTTATTTGAATGCATTTGCACAATACGACCAATTCGTTCTTTTTTACCTTTAGAAGAGTTGAAAACAAAATCACCCGAATTTAGTACACCTGAGTAGACTCTAAAAAATGTCAAGTTACCAACAAATGGGTCAGTTGCAATTTTAAAAGCCAGCGCAGCGAAGGGCTCAGTGTCATTAGGATTTCTTGGCGCCAAAGTTTCATCGGCGTCATCTAAAATACCACTAATAGGATCTACATCTAGCGGCGATGGCATATACATGATCATTGCGTCTAATACTGCTTGAACGCCTTTGTTTTTAAATGCTGAGCCACAAAACATTGGAATAATTTCATTTGCAATGGTTAGTATACGAATACCTTCTATTATTTCATCTTCAGTCAAAGTACCTTCTTCTAGGTACTTTTCCATTAACTCTTCGTTTGCTTCTGCAGCAGATTCAATCATAAACTCACGCTTATCTTCAGCTAGGCCTTGAAGTTCTGCAGGAATATCTTTAATATCAAAGGTTTCACCCTGGTCTTTTTCGTTCCAGTAGATAGCCTTCATGCGAATAAGGTCAACAACGCCTTTGAATGCTTCTTCTGCACCAATTGCAATTTGTAGGGGTACTGGGTTTGCACCTAATCGCGTTTTAACTTGATTACAAACACGCAAAAAGTCAGCACCTGATCTATCCATCTTGTTAACAAAACCAATTCTTGGGACATTATATTTATTGGCTTGCCTCCATACCGTTTCGGACTGAGGTTCAACTCCGCCTACCGCACAAAAAACTGCACATGCACCATCTAATACTTTCAATGAACGTTCTACTTCAATCGTAAAGTCAACGTGCCCAGGAGTGTCAATAATATTAATTCGATGATCCTCAAATTGGTTATCCATTCCTTTCCAGAAACAAGTAGTTGCGGCTGAAGTAATAGTAATACCTCGCTCTTGCTCCTGCTCCATCCAATCCATGGTT
>JGI24920J38491_100372_pt1 | contig 10184 bp, 10 predicted proteins | sample LinPFosmplate8_FD_38491 | JGI IMG/M metagenome (IMG submission 38491)
CATTGTCCTTTTAAATTTTTTTCATCAATTATATACTCTCCAACTATTTCTAATCTACCTTTAAATATTGTTGCTGAAATTTGAGGAGCGTAACCGGGTTTGGACTTTTTATCATAACCATAGAATTGGGTGATGTAAGGTTGAAGAAATATGTCCTCAGGAAAATCTTCCGGAACATAAAGGTAATATCCATACCATCTTTCTTCTGGTTTTCTTTTAATTTTTGCTTTTGATAGTCTATGTTTTTTGCCACTTGCAATTTCCAGTCTTAAATTACCCTGGTCACAATCTGATATACCTATACCAAAATGGGATCCTTTCCCTCTGTTGTCTGAACAATCACCTTTTCTTGGAGCAAACTTTTCAACAATTTCTATTGGGGAGGTGCCTGTTGGATCTTTTACAATTGTATAATTATGTGTTTTATCTGTTTTACGATAATTACCAACTGTTGCTAATCCCCATAACGACCCTCTTTTAATATAGTTTGGATTTTTAGAAATATAATCTTTTGCTAGTAAAAACTCTGTATTTAATAAATACACTAAGATTAAAAAAAATATTTTTTTCATATTTTATATTACCATAAAAAAAAACCCCCGAAACTTTTGTTTCGAGGGTTCTAATTTTGTTTAATTTCTGTTTTTAGAGCGTTCTGGTTGGGGAACCGTATTACATTCCCATGCCACCCATTCCTCCCATACCACCCATTCCTCCTGGAGGCATAGCTGGGCTGGAATCTTTTTCTTCTGGTTTGTCTGCAACCATTGCTTCGGTTATAATTAATAAACCAGCAACCGATGCAGCATCCTGAAGAGCCGTTCTTACAACTTTAGTTGGATCTATAATTCCTTTTGCGAACATGTCACAGTACTCTTCGTTTTGTGCGTCATATCCTTGATTTGCTTTTTTACCTTCCAAAAGTTTTCCAACAACAACTGATCCATCAATGCCAGCATTAGCAACTATTTGCCTGATTGGTGCTTCTAAAGCTTTTTTGATGAGGTCTACTCCAGCTTTCTGATCAGCTCCTTTAAATTTTACTTTGTCTAAATCTTGGGATGCATAAAGTAATGCGCATCCACCTCCAGCAACAACACCTTCTTCTACTGCGGCTCTAGTTGAGTTCAGAGCATCTTCTACTTTGTCTTTTCTCTCTTTAACCGCAATTTCGGTTGCACCTCCAACTTTAATTACAGCAACTCCACCGGCTAATTTAGCTAATCTTTCTTGAAGTTTTTCTTTATCGTAATCAGAAGTTGTTTCTTCCACTTGTTGTCTAATTTGATTACATCTTGCTTCGATGTCAGCTTTTTTGCCTAATCCACCGACAATGGTACTGTTATCTTTATCAACTTTTACTTTCTTGCAAGACCCAAGGTCATTTATTTTTACGTTTTCTAATTTAATTCCAAGATCTTCAGAGATTACTTGGCCACCCGTTAATATTCCAATATCTTCTAGCATTGATTTTCTTCTATCGCCAAAGCCAGGCGCTTTAACAGCAACCACTTTTAAACCACCTCTTAATTTGTTTACAACTAAAGTTGCTAAAGCCTCACCCTCAACATCTTCAGAAATTATCATAAGAGTACGTCCCGCTTGAACAACAGACTCTAATAATGGCACTATTGATTGTAAGTTAGTTAATTTTTTTTCATGTAAAAGAATAAGGGGATTTTCGAGTTCTGTAGTCATTTTGTCTGCATTAGTAATGAAATAGGGAGAAAGATACCCTCTATCAAACTGCATACCTTCAACCACATCTAATTCTGTTTCAATTCCTTTCGCTTCCTCAACAGTGATTACGCCTTCATTTCCAACTTTTTGCATAGCTTTTGAAATCATTTCTCCAATTTCTTTTTCACCATTAGCAGAAATTGTACCAACTTGTGCTACTTCATCGTTGGTCTTAACTTTCTTTGAGGATAATTTTATTTTTTCAAGAACATATGCAACAGCATTATCAAGTCCTCTTTTAACATCCATAGGATTCATTCCAGCAGTAACGTATTTGCATCCTTCTTTAACTATTGATTGCGCTAAAAGTGTAGCGGTTGTAGTACCATCTCCCGCTTCATCGTTGGTTTTACTTGCCACTTCTTTAACCATTTGAGCACCCATGTTTTCAAATTTGTCTTGAAGTTCAATTTCTTTAGCAACGGTAACACCATCTTTTGTTGAACGTGGCGCACCATAAGATTTGTCCAAAACTACATTTCTTCCCTTGGGACCCAAAGTCACTTTGACTACATTTGCAAGTATATCTACTCCTTGTAACATTTTAGTTCTTGCTTCTGTGTCAAATTTTATAATTTTTGCCATTTTTTTATCTCCTTAATTTACTTTTTTTTTGAAATTCCCATAATGTCAGATTCTTTCATTATGCTATATTCTTTACCATCAATTTTTACTTCATTTCCTGACCATTTACCAAAAAGAACCAAATCTCCCACCTTAACATCCATAGGTATAATTTTTCCATCTTCCGTTCTAGCGCCAGATCCTATCGCTACAACTTTTCCTTCTTGAGGTTTTTCTTTTGCTGTATCCGGAATTATTATCCCTCCAGTTGTTTTTTCTTCACTGTCTAACACTTCAATTAAAACACGATCATGCAAAGGTCTAAATTTCATATTAAATTTACTCCTAGTTTTTTTATAAGCTGATATATAGTATGGGATTCAAAAATTTCAATAGCCCACCTAAAAAATTATGATTTATAGCACAAATGCACCAAAATAGTGTATTTTTAAACTTTCTTGAGCTAATCATCAATAGAGATGACTAAAAAAGCAATTAAAGGGTTGAAGGAAATTTATGAAAAGTATGATGCTTTTTTCATAGATTTATGGGGAGTCATTCATAATGGCATTGAACTTTATCCTGGAGCTATTGAAGTATTGGAAAATTTATATAAACAAAAAAAGAGGTTTGTTTTAATGTCTAATGCGCCAAGACCATCAAAAAAAGTTGAAAAATTATTATTAAATTTAAAAATGAATAAAATTTTTTTCAAATATATTTTTACTTCAGGCGAAGCAGCTCTAAAAAGTTTGAAAAAAAATCTATATGGAAAAAAATTTTACCATCTTGGCCCCAAAAGAGACAGAAGTCTATTTGAAGGATTTGAAAAAAATAGAAAGAGTTTGAACGAAGCTGATTTTATATTATGCACAGGATTTCTAGATAATCACAAAAATACCTTGGACTTTTATAAAGATTTATTAAAAAATTACACTCAGCTTAAAATGGTTTGCACTAATCCTGACTTAATAGTTTATCGTGGTTCAAAAAGAGAATATTGCGCAGGTAAGCTAGCAGCAATTTTTCAAGAGATGGGTGGACAAGTTATTTATTTTGGAAAACCACATCCAGAAATTTATAAACTTTGTATTGAAAACGAAGAGAAGGTTCTTGTTATTGGAGATAATATTCTTACAGATATTAAAGGAGCAAACAATATGAAGTTTGATTCTTTATTTATAACAAATGGAGTTCACAAAGACGAGTTTTTAAATCAGGCATTAGAAAATTATGATAAAATTTTAGATAAGTATGAAACTAAAACTAACTATTATCAAGAAAGATTAACTTGGTAAAATATGAAAATTTTTAATAATGAAAATATTCCAATAAATTATAAAGGCTCAGCTATTGCCATTGGTAATTTTGATGGTGTTCACAAGGGCCATCAGAAAGTTTTTAAAAATACAAAAAAATTTGCAAAAAAAAATAAAATTAAATTTGGAGTTTTAACTTTTACTCCATTACCTGTAATGTTTTTTAATAAAAAAATTAAAAATTTCAGACTAGCATCTGAAAATCTAAAATTTAAACTTTTTGAAAAGTATGGCGTAGATTTTATTATAAATATTAAATTTAATACAAATTTTTCAAAAATAAATGCGGAAAAATTTATAAAAGAAATTATTTACAAAAAAATAAGTCCAGAGCTCCTTTCTGTAAGTAATAATTTTAGGTTTGGTAGAAAAAGAACTGGAGATATAAATTTGTTAAAAAAATTAAGTTATAAATATAATTATCGATTATTAAATACTGTCCCTTTTAGACATAATGGAAAAATAGTTTCCTCTACTAAAATAAGAAAATGTTTACAAAGCGGAAAAATTGATTTAGCAAATAAACTGCTCTCAAGAACTTGGTTTGTCGATGGTTTAGTAAAAAAAGGAAAAAAATTAGGAAGAAAATTAGGATATCGGACCTGCAATATTTATATTAAGAATTATATATTACCAAAATTGGGAATTTATGTCATTAAAGTCCTAATAGGCAATAAAAAGAAAATATATAACGGTGTTGCTTATTTAGGATCCCGCCCTACTTTTGGTGGAGAAGAAATTTTTCTTGAAACAAATATATTTGGCGTTAAAAAAAATCTATATAAAAAAAAATTAAGGGTATATTTTTTAAAATTTATACGAAAGGATAAGAAATTTAAGAATTCAACGAAATTAATAAAGCAAATGAATAAAGATGTAATTTTTGCAAAAAAAGGTTTACAAACACAGTTAATATTATGAGCAAAGAAAATATTAATTTACCCAAAACTTCATTTGCTATGCAGGCAAATTTACCCAACAAAGAACCTGAAATTTTAAAAATTTGGGAAAAGCTCAATTTGTATAATAAACTTAGGAAATCAAGAAAAGGTAAAGAGAAGTTCGTGTTACATGATGGCCCTCCGTATGCCAATGGTCATATTCATATGGGCACAGCTTTAAATAAAATTCTTAAAGATATGATTACAAAATTTCATCAAATGGATGGAAAAGATTCAGTTTATGTTCCCGGCTGGGATTGCCATGGTTTACCAATAGAGTGGAAAATTGAAGAACAATATAAAAATAATAAAAAAAATAAAGATGAAGTTTCAATAACAAAATTTAGATCAGAATGTAGGGAATTTGCTAGTAAATGGATTGATATTCATATTAAAGAATTTAGTAGGTTAGGAGTAAAAGGTGATTGGAAAAATTATTATTCTACAATGAGTTATGATGCCGAAGCACAAATTGTAAGAGAATTGGGTAAATTTTTATTAGACGGAAGTTTATACAAGGGCTTTAAGCCTGTTCTTTGGTCAACGGTTGAAAAAACAGCATTAGCGGATGCTGAAGTAGAGTACAAAGATCATACCTCCAATACAATTTATGCTTCTTTTAAAATAAAAAAAACAGAAAAAGATTTTTTAAAAGACGGTCACATTATAATTTGGACTACCACTCCTTGGACGATACCTGCAAATCGAGCTTTAGCTTATGATAGCAAAATCAAATACTCGGTTATTAAAATTGGCAAAGATACTGAATATTTTCAAAATAAAAAAATTATAATTGCAACTGAACTAATAAAAACGGTTTCTGAAGAGTGTAATTTTAAAGACTTCAAAGTTTTAAAAGAATTTAATGGAAATGATTTTAAAAATACTGTTTGCCAACATCCGTTTTTAAATTTGGGCTATGATTATGATGTACCGATGTTGCAGGGAGATTTTGTAACTCTTGAACAGGGAACAGGAATTGTTCATGCAGCCCCCAGTCACGGTCCAGATGATTTTAATTTATGTTTAAAATATGGACTCAAAGCTCCCGACACCATGAATGATGCAGGGATATATTCTAACGCAATACCTTTTTTTTCAGGTATGCATATTTTTAAAGCGGATCCCGTTGTCATTGATAAGCTATCTGAATCTAAAAGCTTATTAGGAAATAATAAACTTCAACATAGCTTTCCTCATTCATGGAGATCAAAAGCTCCTTTGGTTTATAGAGCTACACCTCAGTGGTTTATTTCTATGGAGAAAAATAATTTGAGAAAAAAAGCACTCAAAGCAATAGACGATACCGTATTTTATCCGGCTAGAGGAAAAGAACGAATTAGATCAATGGTAGAAACTAGACCAGATTGGTGTATTTCTAGACAAAGAGTATGGGGAGTTCCACTTCCCATATTCGTGTCAAAGAAAACCAATGAACCTTTAAGAGATCAAGAGATAATAGAAAATATTGCCAAGATATATGAAAAAAAAGGAGCTGATTGTTGGTTTGATAGTGATCCACAACAATTTTTAGGAAAAAAATATAAAAAAGAAGATTATATTCAATCAACTGATATTTGTGAAGTTTGGTTTGATAGTGGCTCTACCCATAGTTTTGTTTTGGAAAAAAGAAAAGATTTAACTTGGCCCGCATCAATGTATTTAGAAGGTTCTGATCAACATAGAGGATGGTTCCATTCATCTTTATTAGAATCATGTGGAACTAGAGGCAGGGCTCCTTTTAACAGCATTCTTTCTCATGGTTTTGTAGTAGATGGAAAAGGCTTGAAAATGTCCAAATCTACTGGAAATATAATTGCACCAGAAGATATACTTAAAAAATATGGCGCTGATATTCTAAGAGCTTGGGTGGCCGCATCAGATTATACGGAAGATTTGAGATTAGATTATTCTATCTTAGCACAACATGCTGAATCATATAGAAAAATTAGAAATACATTTAGATTTTTATTGGGTAATTTAAAAGATCAAAAAATTAATTTTGATCCTAAGTCAAAAGAAATTGATAAGTGGTCTGAACTTGAGCGTTTTATGTTGCATCAAATTTTTATTCTTAATAAAAACTTTAAGGAATACTTTAAAGAATATAATTTTCATAAACTTTATAGAGAATTACTCAATTTTTGCTCACTCGATTTGTCGGCATTTTATTTTGATATTAGAAAAGACACTCTTTATTGCGATGAAATAAAATCACCGCAACGACAAATGTGTATTAATTTTTTAAGTTTAGTTTTAGATATGTTATTAAAATGGTTTGCTCCAATATTATCTTTTACAACGGAAGAAATTTTTCAAATTATTAATCAGGGGAAAAATTCAAGCATCCATTTGGAAACTTTTCCAAACATCCCATCGAAATGGGAAAATAAAAAGTTATTTCAAAAATGGAACAAACTTAAAATAATTAGAAATGTTGCTAATGCCGCAATTGAAATTAAAAGATCAAGTAAAGAGATTGGATCAAGCTTGGAGGCTGATGTTCAAATTTATCTGGGAAAAGAATATTTACAACTTGTTAAAGACGTTAATTTATCTGAATATTTTATTACATCAAAGGCTATTGCAAAGCCAATAATTAATGGTGCTAAACTTTTCAAATTAGATGAAGTGGATAATGTAAAAGTTTTAGTTACAAAAGCTAAAGGAAAAAAATGTTCTAGATGTTGGAAGATTTTACAAAATCCTTGCCAGAGAAATAATTGTGGTTTAAAAAATTAATTTTTAATGAAAAAAATTGTAATTATTTTTACTTTATTTTTTTTTGATAGATTAACTAAAACATATTTAATAAATTTACAATCAACGGGAACAGATATTGACTTTTACATTTTTTCTTTTTTAAATTTTTATTTAATATGGAATACCGGTATTGGATTTGGCCTGGCTGCGGTGGAAACAAATATTTATTATCATATTCTTACCTCAATAATAATATTCGTTAATATTGGCCTTATATTTTTCCTTATTAAATCCAAGGGTATTTATGGTTACTTAATTGCATTAATAATTGGCGGATCTCTGGGTAATTTGTTTGATAGAATATATTATTATGCTGTACCCGATTTTATAGATCTACATTTAGGCAATTATCATTGGTTTATATTTAATGTTGCTGATATTTTTATAACGGTTGGTATAATTGGACTTATATTAGTTGAATTGCTAAAGAAAGAAAAAGTTTCTAAGAATGCATAAAAAAACAATATATATACTATCTATAATTTTTTTTGTTACATCTTGCACTACCGTTGACTCTGTAAAACGGGGTTTGACTGGTGAAAAGAGACAATCAACTGATGAATTTTTTATACAGAAAAAAGATCCACTTATTTTACCGCCCGATTATGAAAATTTACCGACTCCAGACGAAAGAAATGCCGCCATCGAAGAAATTTCAGCTTTTGAAAAAGCTTTGGGAACTTCAATTGAAGATGTTTCATCGACATCAGGATCAGGTTCCGTCGAGGATTCCATATTAAAAAAGATTCAATCAAAATAAATGTTGAAAAAAGATAATTTTTTTAAAAATTATTTCATTAATTTTAGTAACTATAAAAAAAATTTAAAAAAAACAAAAAAGGTTTTTAATTCTTTTTTAGTAGATTTAAAAAATAATGAAATTCCCTTACTCGAATCATATGAAAAAAATTATGAATATTATTTTTCAAAGACAACAGTTAAAAAATTCTCAAAGTATAAAAATATTGTTGTTATTGGTATGGGTGGATCAATTTTAGGTACAAAAAGCATTTATTCATTTTTGAAAAAAAGAATTAAAAAAAAAGTATTTTTTTTTGATAATTTAGATTTAAATTTAAGTTTGAAATATAAAAAAATAAAAAATTTAAGGAATTCTTGTTTTATTGTAGTATCTAAATCAGGTAATACCCTTGAAACAATAACAAATTTAGGGACAGTATTTTCAAAGAATTTATTAAAAAATAAATTAATTATTATTACTGAGATAACAGATAATGCTTTAATGGCTATAGCAAATAAATATTATGCAGAGATTATTGAGCACAAGGGATTTATAGGTGGACGCTACTCAGTATTATCAGAAACAGGAATGTTTCCTGCAGCATTGATGGGTCTGAATTTGATGAAATTTAAAAACTTAAAAAGGTTAATCAAAAATAAAAATTTTGTGATATCTTTAATTCAAAATGTAGCAAGTATTTATACACTGAATTCAAAAGGGGTTAATAATTCAGTTATTTTAAATTATGATTCTGACTTAAATGATTTAGGTTATTGGTATCAACAGCTCGTTGCAGAAAGCTTGGGAAAAGAAGGCAAAGGAATTAATCCAATGTTATCTTTTGGTCCAAAAGACCATCATAGTCTTTTGCAACTTTATTTGGATGGACCAAAAGATAAATTTTTCACTTTTTTTAACTCATCAAAAAAAGAAAGTAAATTCAAAATTAATCAAAACATTATTCCAAACGATATGGGATTTTTAAGAAATAAAAATTTGAAATTTATTATTAATGCACAATGCAATGCTGTGAAAAACGTCTTTAGATTAAAAAAAATTCCATTCAGACAAATTACCTTTAATAAAAAAAATGAAGATGAGTTAGGAGAAATTTTCACTTTTTTTGTTTTAGAAACAATTCTTTTGTCGCGTTTAATGGATATAAATCCATTTGACCAGCCTGCCGTAGAACAAGTTAAAACTGAAACAAAAAAATTTTTAAGATAAAAGCTTTCCAAAAATTATTTTTGATATTCCATATACCCTTTCGTCTAATATTTTAAAATAATTAGGTAATTTTTCCTTAATTACCTTATTCCTATGTAAAATTATAATTCCATTTTTATCAAGCAAGTTTTTATTAAAAATTAATTCAATTAATTTTTCTATATTTGCATCTTTGAAAGGAGGATCGCAAAAAATAAGATCAAATTTAAATTTAAAAATATTTCGTTTTTTTTTTAAGTTAAAAACATCATCAAAAAATATATCTACATTCTCTTTTACTTTTAATTTTTGAATATTTTTTTCTAATATTTTTCCCACATCTTTTGATTTTTCAAAAAAACAAACGTTCCCAGCTTCTCTTGATAAACATTCCAATCCAAATGATCCAGAACCAGCATATAAATCTAGAATATTTGATTTTTCAAATTGAAATGACATTTTATTTGAATGGGTCAATAAATTAAAAATACTTTCTCTAACCCGATCTTTCAATGGTCTTGTGATTTTATTTTGCGGAAGATGTAGGGCACGCCCTTTAAGTTTACCTGCTATTATTCTCATATAAATTAATATATTATTGATATATCAATAATTATTTATATATGAACGGAAATAAAGCAAAACTAAAATTTAACCCAAATAATTTTGAAGTAATAGAAAAGGGTGATTATGTTGTTTGTGCCGTCTCAGGTAAACATATTCCACTTAATCAACTGACTTATTGGAATGTAGAATTGCAAGAAGCTTATTTTTCACCAAAAGAAGCTCAACAAAGATATGAAGAACTAAATAAAAAATGAGAATTTTAATTAGCTTAATTTTTTTATTAATTACAACCTCAAGTTTTGCTGTCACATTCGACGTGGGATCCTCTAGAGTCGACCTGCA
>JGI24920J38491_100564_pt1 | contig 9883 bp, 12 predicted proteins | sample LinPFosmplate8_FD_38491 | JGI IMG/M metagenome (IMG submission 38491)
GGTAGTGGAGAAAGAGAGCTCGAATGTGGTAGTGGAGGAAGAGAGCTCAAATGTGGTAGTGGAGAAAGAGAGCTCGAATGTGGTAGTGGAGGAAGAGAGCTCAAATGTGGTAGTGGAGGAAGAGAGCTCAAATGTGGTAGTGGAGAAAGAGAGCTCGAATGTGGTAGTGGAGGAAGAGAGCTCAAATGTGGTAGTGGAGAAAGAGAGCTCGAATGTGGTAGTGGAGGAAGAGACCTCGAATGTTGTTGTGGAATAGTCACACCTAATAACACGTAAATCATTTCTTACGCTATATTAGATGTCAGTGAACAGCCTGAATACATTTTTGAACATCAGGGATGCACACCTTCGCGTGGTCTCAGGTAACGTTCACGCAACAGCTATGAATATCGGGGGTATAAATGTCGATGTCGCCCATGGTCTCCAGAGCGTCACGAATCAGGGAAATGTCACATCGAACACACTTCAATTTTCGAACGCGACCACGGCTTTCGTCACTACCGCGAACGTTACTGTGGGTCGCGATCTCACGGTTACCGGGAACGCCCTCGTTTCCTCAAATTTAACCGTTACGGGGAACGTTACGGTCTCCGATGACCTCACAGTCACGGAAAACCTGTTCGTTTCCAATAACTTGACCGTCACGGGGAACACGTTCTACACCAATCCCATGTCTATCTCCGTCGATTCCAACGTGGTCGCCGAGTATACCGGTCCCCACGATCGACCCCTGCGGAAGTACCCGGAGGTGGCTTTGACTTCGGCGACCACTGGGGAGTATACTGCGAGTCAAAGTAGCGAATATGATGCCAGTGGGTCATTTAATGCATGGAAAGTCTTTGATTCGAGTGAAGCTCCAAATGGAACATTAGCTATAACACAAACTTCACAATACAATAATACCTCGGGAACATTGGTCTATACGGGAGATAAAGATTTACTTGGGGACTCTAATTATAAAGGTGAATGGATAAAATTAGAATTACCTATATCAATTGCTGTAAAAAAAATACATTTACAACCCCGTACTACATATTTTGATCAAACCCCTTGTAATTTTAAAATTGCTGGGTCTAATGATAATAGTTCATGGGATGTACTTTATCATAATAATCCAGCAGCGAACACAACAATACCAAGTGATGCCGAACAAGTACATCATATGACGCACAATCTCACTAAGTATTATAAATATGTAGCGCTTGTTGCGAACACAACTGGAGCACCAATATCAGGTAATTATATGACCATGTCTCTTACAAACCTGGAACTCTACGGCCATGAAGAAGGCAGTGGCTCCCTAGACACCACCCTAAAGTCCGTGTACAACGTGCCGGCGACCACGGGGACCCAGTTGGAGGTCTACTATGATGGGCAAGACTATACGAGTGGTTCTACTATTACTGATAAAGTCGCTAATGCTAATGCTACAATTTCATCCGGTAGTGATATAACTTTTGATTCAACCTACAAGGCTTGGGTATTTGGTGGTGATGACGCCAGAACTCAAACAATTAGATCAGGTACGTTACCAACTTCCCTCACAGGTGGTGCGAATGCAAAATCTGAAATTTCAGCGGCTTTATGGTTTAATCCTACTGTTTGGGGTGATGATGTACTATTCACGATATCTGATCCAACTTTTAATGGCACTGCTAATCAGTTTTTAGAACTACGATTGAATGCTAACCAGGAATACTTTATTCAGATTAGGGATGGGCAATACGCAGTTCGTTATGATGCACCGGGGTTTCCTATCTCTTCTTTTAATTTACCGGCTAATAATTGGTATCATTTAGTGGTTAGTATTTCTGGTAAAGATCCAACAGAAAGAAAAATGTATTTAAATGGTATTGAATGTACGTATGTTTCTCAAGATACTGCACCTAGTGGTGTTCTAAATTTACCAACAGATTCTGTGCTTGAATTGGGAAGACGACCCGATACCGGGGATGCAAATACTGTTCATAATGGTTCGAAAGAATATTTCGGTTCCATCGCGAACTTCCGTCTCTACTCCAAGGCCCTGAACGCCGACCAAGTGAAGGAACTCTACGATTACCAAAAGGATTACTTTTTGGGGTCCAAGTCCCAAGTGACCCTTTACAAGGGACACCTAGGCATCGGGGTCGCCGAACCCTCGGGCCAATTGGAACTCGCGGGAGATGAAAGGCTCCAAGAGTATCCTCCGGGTCCTATGAGTAATTACGAAACTCTCATTCCGGGGCATGGTGTGTTTTGTGCGTATGTGAGCAGTGATTACAATGGGACTCAACTTGGATGGCATGCATTTGATAAAAATAGTACACTCTGGTGGACAAATAGTGACACAAATTCACCCGAAACATATGACGTAACAACGGGTTTATATAACGGTACATATAGATTATTTGAAGAAGCACCATTAGGTGAATACATAATACTTGAATTTCCATACAACATAAACCTCAAAAGCTTTACTATTGAAAGTAGAACTCCTTTTGAAAAGCGTTCACCTAAAAATGGTGTCGTGTATGGTCGTAGAAATAATAATTGGGAATTCGTTCACTCGTTTTCGGGTTTAACATACACAACAGCGGAGAAGAAAAACATAATTGTAAATTCAGATGAGTACTACGACGCATTTGCCTTGGTAACAACCGCTTTAGCTGAAAATAGTGATAATAGCACATTTCACAATATAAATATATCCGAACTCCGCTATTTCGGCACCCCCGGCCCCACGACCCTGGATAAGGGTTCGCTGACTCTAGGGCGGTCCCTCGATGTTCCCCGCATCTCTCGGTACGACGTGGATACGGAAACCCCTAGGCCGGAGAAGTTGGTGGTGGATTTCGATACCACCGTCAATTCCTCACCCACAGATATCTCGGGGCAGGGGAATCATGGGACCCTAGTTGGGGCGACCTACTCTGCAGCGGATAAGGCGTTTAATTTTGATGCGTCGACTGAATATATCGACAGCACATTGAATAATACCGGAGATACGGATATTTCAGTGTCTCTATGGTTAAAACGCGAAGCTGACACTACCGGTACTGTGTGGATAATAGGTAATCCTACTCAGACGAATGGTCAAAATTTAGGATTCGATATATATCAAGCAGCAACGAACCATATATATTTATGGACGCCAGATGGTCCAACATTGCTGGATACCGATGGGGCTTTACAATTTCCCGTGGGTCAGTGGGTTCATTTAGTTTGTACTAGAACAGGGTCAGGGTCATCGGCACTTAAAGTATACATTGATGGAGTTGATTGGACTCCGAATATGACATATAGCACGGGATCATCGAGTTTAGCACTCCCCGCCAATTCAAAATTTCGTTTAGGACTACGTATGGCTGCTAATGTTGAGTTTACTGGGAAGATTTCTAACTCCAAAGTTTATAATGTTGTCCTCGAACCCTCGGAGGTCCGTAAACTCTACAACTTGGGCCGAACCGGGCGGTCCATGGTCATCAGCGACACGGCCGTCGGGATCGGGAAAGTGCCTGAAGCCCAATTGGATGTGAGGGGGAACTTGAAAGTGAGTGGAACTGTACAAGTTCCCATGATAATAGCACACCGTTTCATAGACAATGCTGATACGACTGTTACGAGTACTAATTATATACCATTTAATGGTGTATTGTATGAAAATCCACCAGGTCTTCATAACGGAAATTATTTTACATGCCCAGTAAAGGGTATATATGAATGTCACGCAGACATGTTAACCGATAACGCAGCTGCTTATAGCGGAAGTCACGAATGGTACGTGAATGATGCAAATTTAAGTCCTCGGCGTAGAGGATATGCCATCGGCAACGCCGATCTCGCCCACAAACAGGCAACGTCTCATTATTATATCGAACTTAACGCAGGTGATACAGTGGCATTGGTGGGTACGGGCACTATAGTATGGTATGGTTCTGATACATACAGTCATTCTCATATGTCTATACGACTAATAACACCCACATAATATTATTTTCATATAATAGAATGTCTGATACAAGATTGGCTAACGACGTAATGTTAAGTTTGGTGGGTAATGATTTTCAGTACATGGTAGCAAACACGGATTATGATAAGTTTACAATAGTCGGTGGAGAAAAACCCCCAAAAGAGGCCTTCGAAGCGAAACTTAAAGAGTTAATCGATGTCCAACCCCTAAAAGAACTCCGCGAAGAACGCAACAGACGGCTCGCCGATGTGGATTGGGTATTTTCGGGGGACTATAGGGTCGATATAGAGATGTATCAAGAGTGGCTTCTTTATCGTAAGGCCTTAAGGGACCTTCCGTCGACAACAGAAGATCCTGCGAACCCTACATGGCCCAAAAAACCTGCTACGGCCAATGGTAAAACGGTCGATTATTATGAACGTGACACTCAATCGACTAAAATAATTCTTCTTCAAAATGTTGTCAACAGTTTAATGAAGAGAATAGAAAATCTGGAGAATCCGTAAAAATAAACTCTCCATATAATATAAAATGTCTGGTGGTATTGCCCAACTCGTTGCTGTCGGTGCCCAGGATGTGCATCTCGTCGGTCAGCCCGAAGTCAGCTTTTTCAGGTCTACCTACAAGCGTCACACAAACTTTTCTCAAACCGTCGAACGTCAGGTCATTCAGGGCAACGTCTCGAATAATGGTATGTCCACCATCCGCTTCGAACGAAAGGGGGATATGCTCGGCTATGTTTACCTTGTCCCCAATAATGGCACAGCCACTCAAGCGTACTCCAATGTGGCGTGGCGTAACAAAATTTCCAAGGTGGAACTCCTCGTGGGGGGTCAGGTGATCGATGAACAAGATTCAGTTTACTCCACTCTGATTGCCCCAACTGTTTCCGCTACTTCCTCGTCCAAGTCTATCGCTGGTAACCTCTTCGGTGGTGTCAGTGATTCCCGCTTCTACCCTCTCCGATTCTCCTTCTGTGAAAACTGGCAGTCCGCCCTACCTCTCATCTCACTCCAATATCATGACGTCGAGCTCCGCATCACATGGGGTTCCTCAGCGGTCGATGATAAGTGGGACGTGTACGCCAACTACGCATACCTGGACACCCAAGAGCGCGAGATGTTCGCGGGGTCCCCCCAAAACATGATCATGACCCAGGTCCAGAAGGCGATCGCTTCTCAGTCCAAAATACAAGAAATGAACTTCAACCACCCCGTGAAGTACTTGGCCTCTGCAGACTCATCCGATCTCACCATCCTGGCGGATAACAACAAGCTCAAGCTCCAGATCAACGGTACCGACGTCGCAGACTATAAGTTTGCTGACCCCAACTTCACCACCGTACCCCTGTATTACCATTCCTCCAATGGTGACTCTTCCACTGGTAAGAAACTCTTCTTCTACCCATTCTGCCTGGATGTCTCCAAGCTCCAGCCCACCGGTTCCCTCAACTTCTCCCGATTAGATTCAGCCCGTATCATCAATGATAAGGCTATCTGTGAGAAGGATGTATACGCTGTGAACTACAATGTCCTCCGTATCGAAAATGGTATGGGTGGTCTATTATATTCTAACTAATTAGTAACTATGTTTTGGAAGATTGTTTTCCTCCTCGCCATCGTTTTTGTATTGACGTACGATCCTAAGTCTAGGACACTCGAAAAGTTTGTTGGTCAGCCCACACCTTCAACAGATAAATCGTGTGAACACGCGCATTACGAAGCCGTTCAATTTGCTCAGACGCCGTATGATTGTCCTTCTCAGGGGAAGACTAAAATGGGTGTAATTACTTAAAAAAGAAAACATATACAATTGTATAATGATCCCAATCAATCGTGAAACCCTACTGACCATCGCGACCATCATTTGTGCAATCGGTGTCGTTTACCTGTTTAAGGAGATGAACAAGACAAGGGAAGAAATGAATTCTTTCAAGACCTTTTCCACACAGGTTGTAAAGAAACTTGGTGCCCCAGAGCCCAAACCGGAACCCGAACCCGAACCCGAACCTGTGAAGGATAAATCGGAGGAATAAACTTATCATCCTATTATAACTTGCGAATGCGCAATGAAAAAGTACAAAGCGATTGCAGTACCGATAACCTTTGCCGATGGGAAACCAAAATTTCTCACGGTAAGGGATTGGAGATTTAAGGATTGGATTTTCGTCACGGGTGGATGTAGACGTCGAGAAATTCCAAACCCACTTCGTTGTGCCCTACGAGAACTCGAGGAGGAGACGAGGGGTGTCGTCGCACTTAAAAATGGTGAATATACAGAATTCAAATTTATAGTCAAGGAAAGTCCAACTGTGGATCTTGAATATAATGTCTTTATATTCTTCGTGAATTATACAAAATCTGAACAACATGCACAAATAAAGAAATTTTATGAAGAAAAGCACAGAACAAGTGTTAAAAAAAGTTTGAATCAACCCATACGAAAAACATACGATGAAAATGATTATATGAGCTACGATACACTTGAGGAGTTTAATGGTCGTAAGAGGTGGAAACTCATCATAGATAATGTCATCAAAAATCCTCAATTTTACGCGTGTATAAGTTCTCTCAATAGAAAAACCTTCTCTATTAAATAATGAAGTCAAAAGCTTTCATCTTAAGACAGATTGGCGACCTCCTTGATAAGAACCGAGGTCTCTGTGAGGAAGAGATTCAAGTATGGTTAAAAGAAAATGAAGAAAAAACAGTCTATGAGCTTCTTACTATAAAGAAGCATCTCTCACAAACTCAAGAATTTCAAGATGTTTCATGTATGCGATGGTTTAGAGAAGAAACACCTTAATATATTATGTTTAAGAGTTGGTGTGCTTCACAAAAAATTAATAATGCATCCAATCTATCACATGTACTCCTGGACGGGGGAAAACTCTCCGTGCCGTTTGATAAATTGGATAACTTTTATGAGAAATACGTAGAAGCTGTCAAGCGTGGGGAGAAACTATACGTCGTAGAACAGAAAACAGAAAACTATAACTTTTTTGTGGATATCGATTACAAGGCTAATGAAGCGTTGAACCTCGATGAAATCAGAGATATTTGTAAAATTATTTGTGATAAGGTGAAGCGTCATGGAGGTCGTGACTGTATCATCTCAGTGGCCCCACCAAAACCACATGGGGACCTAATCAAGACTGGTATTCATTTAAATTGGCACGGCCTCGTTGTGGATCAGGCTTCGGCAGTTGCGCTTCGGGAACATATTATCATAACCCTTACTCGATCAAAGGGGGGTGTAAATTGGAATGAAGTTATAGATGCCTCTGTGTATGGTTCTGTATCTAGAAAAACGATGGGAAGTGGTTTTCGTATGCCGTGGTCATATAAAAAGGCGAAGCATGATGCTTGTAATGGACAAGGATGTAGTAAATGTATTGGTGGTAAGATAGACCAACTCGCCTACCTTCCGGTATTTAAGTATGTGTATGGTCCACTCAGTTCTATCATACGTATAGTACAGGAAGCTTCTGTAGAAAATTTGCGTATGATTGTGGTACGAACAGATGTTCCCCAAAATACTATTGTAGAATCACCATCTTCAAAACTCAGGGAAGGTACTTTCACAGTGACTCAAACGAAAGATGAACTTATGGATGAACAGGTTAAATATGAAATTGAAACATTTGTTCGGAAGAATTTAGAGGGACAACAAAATGCATCAGTGACTAAGATTTTTAAACATAAAAATTGTTTTCTTGTTTCTACAAACTCAAAATATTGTGAGAATCTCAAGCGAGACCATGGATCCAATCATGTATGGTTTATCGTAAGTGGGAAAGAACTTGTACAGAAATGTTTTTGTCAATGTGAGACCCTCGTTGGGCGTCGAGATGGTTTTTGTAAAGATTTTTGCGGGAGGCGACACATTCTTCCAAAGCCTCTCATTGATAAGTTGTACACCGATACCAAGAATTGTCCAGAGATCAAGAAACGTGTTGAAAAACCACAGGTGAATCAGAATGACGCCAAACCCCTTATTGAAACGTTCATCAGGAAAAATATGAATGCCCCAGAAGATCTTCGGGTTATCTCCGTGATAAAAATTAAAAATAAGCACATAGCGCTTACAACATCAACATATTGTGAAACAATCAGTGGATTACATGAATCGTGTGTAATGTCTTATATCATAGATGGTACTAAAATTGTACAGAAGTGTCCTAAATGTAAAAAGAGTACAGCTAGAACACATTGTTTAGATGCAAAGGTTATAAAGGTACTTAAACAGTAAAATTCTTTAAACTGTAAATGATCACTCGATCAGGGAGAAAGATAAAGAAACCTGCAACGTTTGTACCCACAGAAGACAAGGTTGATGATGATTATCATGACGAAGAACATGATACAGACTTTGACTCTGATTTAGATACAGAGGATGAGTGTTACTCAGATGAAAGTGAAGAAGAAGATGATGACGACGCGGACGATAATGGAAATCTTAAGGATTTTATCGTCGATGACGAGAGTGAAAGTGAGGAAGAAGATGCTTAAAAAAAACAATTTCTATATTAGAAAATGGAAACGGATATCGGTAATCCCATTGAGTATAATCCAACTATGGATCCTATGATTCAAGATGATACTCCTGTACCCATTCAACGTGAACATGAACAGGAACCAGAGTCTCAGATGCCATATTATATGGACTATCCACCCCCACCACCTCAGTCACAAGAAAATGATATATTTTCCAAAATCGATAAATCCACTTGGATTATCGCATTCGCTGTATTCTTATTAGGTTTTTTCATGGGAAAAACCATGCAACCAGTGATCCTTAGGTATTCTTAATTTCCTTTAAACGTCTCTGTAATTTTTCTTCACCTGTCTCATCAGGTATTTCTATTTTACCACTCTCATGTGGAAAACCATACAACCAGTGGTCATCAGGTATAGTTGAATATGCTGTAAAGGTCCCTATATCCCCATATTTTGGGGGTATAAAATGGTTCACAAATGGACCTCTATATGTATCTTCTATGAAGCCAGCAGTTGTACTGACTTCGGGTTCCGTTTTGTTTTTTAAGTCAAATGTTGGGTTAAAAAACAAAATAAAGAAAGCACTGACCAAAATAATTGTAACAAGTACCTTGATCATTTTTGTTTATTGTATATGGATATTTTTTATGAAATTAAGCCTCTTCCTTCACATCTTCAAGTTTGGTGTTAGTCTCACGCTGCTTCCGACGCTCTTCTAATTCAACAGCAACAATGGCGTCTGCTTCCTTAACAAGTTCTTCCATAGGAGTATCAGGCTTCTCTTTCTGCAGGCGCTCGAGAACTTCTGCAGGGTGTGATACTGGGGCTTCGTCTGATTTTGTATAGAACATTGAGTTCTCATCACCGGGTACATATTGAGATTTGGTTTCAGACATCGCCTGCTTACGTTCTTGGAACATACGTGCAGCTTGGGCTTGATTTTCCTTGTAACCGGACATGATTTCCTCGAGTTTCTCGTTGGTGTAGTGTACATCTTCGATTTTCGTGGGATCGGGGGGGATGAGAAGCCATTTGTACATGTCGACTACATAAATGTCGAATGTAGGATCCTCTTTTTGGAGACGCTTAGCGTGGTTAGCCGCCTCGTCTCGGGTTGCGAATGCACCACGAATCTTGATACCGAATTTATCATTCTTTTGGGGTGCTTCAGGACCAATGACGGAAAGGCATGCGAAGATTTGCCCAGGTACGGTGGTGTAATCGGTTTCTAAGGACATTATATATATTGAATGTCCCTAAACTTTAAGCCCTAAGTAAATGACTGAAAATGTAAAAGTAAGCAATAAACATGTTCCCCAAAGACGGCAGAAATCATCACGACGGCATCGCCAATGAGCTTAGTACGATCTATATGGTCAATAACAACCCAAAGCTCGCACCAATCCGTGGGATCCCCGGGTACCGAGCTCGA
>JGI24920J38491_100193_pt1 | contig 9284 bp, 9 predicted proteins | sample LinPFosmplate8_FD_38491 | JGI IMG/M metagenome (IMG submission 38491)
GGGGAACCCAGGAGTTTATATTATGGGGAAGAGCGAATGTTAAGATTTGAGGTTTCTGGTTCTGAACCTCCGTTAGAGGTTGGTTAGATGCTGGGAGCGATTGCCGGCGATGTGATCGGAAGCCGTTTTGAGTTCAACAATCATCGAAGCCGGGATTTCGAGTTGTTTCTTGGTGACAGCTCTATTTTTACCGACGACACTGCCCTGACCGTCGCAATTGCGAAATGGCTGCTTGGTGATGATGAGCTTGCCGGGGTGATTATTGAGTTTTTTAATCGCTATCCACACTTATCGTATGGTGGCAGTTTCTACAATTGGGCAAGAGGAGGGGGTGGTGAACCGTACAACAGTTATGGAAATGGATCTGCCATGCGGGTTAGCCCTGTTGCTTATGCTGCCCGTGACGAACAGGACTGCTTAGCACTTGCCGAGGAAAGTGCTGCAGTCACTCATAGTCATCCAGAGGGGATTAAGGGCGCACAGGCAACGGCCTGGGCGACTTGGACAGCACTACAAGGACAGTCTGCTGATATTATCAGAACTGAAATAGAGAAGCGTTTTAAATATGATTTACACCGAGACTGGTTCTCAGGTTATGAATTTGATGTGACTTGCCAAGGAACTGTGCCGCCAGCCTTAATCTGCGCCTTGGATGCGACGGATTATGAAGACTTTATAAGACAAGCTGTATCAATTGGGGGCGATACGGATACAATTTGTGCAATAGGCGGAGCAGTCGCGGCAGCGCTATATGGAATTCCAGACACAATTATATCCGAAACAAAAGCCCGACTGGATACTTTCCTCCTTGACATAATCGACCAATTTGAAAGACGATTTATCAGGAGGGTAGCCGATTAGGTATGTCCCGCAAGACAGTTTCCCAGATCAGGGCTTGGGTTGAGTTTTGCTCAAACAATAGGGCTTCTGAGCGTCTTGGTGAGTCCCCCACCAATCAACTTCAATTCTTTCCCACTTTATGCAATCATCACCTTATGAAACGACTTCTGCCAGTTGCCTCTTGCATTCTGATAACCACGCTACCAGGGTGTCAAACTATCTCAACTGTCGGCCCAAGAAGATTATCCAATAACTGTATCCACTGCTCCTGATCCAGTGCCTGTTGTTCAGACTAGTAATTCAGCCCTCAAACAAAAATTAGCAAATTGCAAAACTATTAATGTCTTCCACGCATGGAATTCCAAAAGGGGCAATAGGATGTACGGGCTTTACTGGACCGCCCGTCCAAGAAGTAGCTCAACAAACTTTGCTTTGATGGAGATTTATTGGAACTATCACTACATAGGGAAACCATGGTCTACATATCCCGGTCAAGAACCGTTCATTACAAACAAGAAGTGGAACCACGATGATGAATACGGAAAAACTGTTTGGTTAGGTTATTTTGACCCACGTTTTCCTAATTATTTCTCTAATATTACCTACCAAAGGTCGAAGAAGTTCGGGGCTGACGGATTGATGATTGACTGGTGGCATAACAATCACCCCGGAGATGTCGATAAAAGCAGTGTAGCTAGAGCGAGACATTCAGTTGCTGCAGCCGTTCGCGAGAAAATGGGTGATGAGTTTATCATCTTAGAAAACGTAAATTGGAGGAAGGACAAATCGACCGGCAAAAGTGAAGTTTCAAAAAGGTGAGATTGATAATGGGGCGCTTGAAGAATTAATTTATGAAGAACTTACCCTCGGTTGGAACTGCACATAGTTTAACAAATTCACCGATAGTTTAACAAATTCACCGAAATGGTAGGTGGTGGCTACGGGCTATATCTCAAGACCGCAATTTTCAAATTTATTGCTTTTTGTTAGAATCAATGGCGTGAATACCAAAACGCCTATTTGCGCAGGGGATAGAATTTCTTATGACTGAGATGGCTTCGTTTCAGGGTACCTATAACAATATTTCGTCGTTCGATTTGCATAGACCTACAAGTATTGCCGAAGTTTGCGAATTAACTACACGTTTCGGCGAAAATTATATATTTATGGGCGGCGGTCTTGACGTGTTGCAAATGTTGAAATCAGGCATGCCCGTGGAAAATCTTATTTATTTGAAGACTGTACCTGAGCTCAATTCTGTCGAGATTGTGAGTAATATGATACGTGTCGGAGCGTGCGTCACTCACCACGCTTTCGAAATTCACCCGGCCATACTAGAAAATGCAACCGATTTGGCTCATGTGTGGAAGCAACTCGGAAATATTCGTATCCGTATTGCCGGGACGATCGGCGGTAATATTCTCGCAAACTCTGCTAGTTATGATGCTTTACCCGCGTTTCTTGCCTTGGATGCTGTGGCCCACTTCGAAGACTCTAAAGGATCTTGGTGTGTGTCTATTGAAAACGTCACCAAGACAAAACAATTTGGTCTCCTAACGGCTATTGAGTTTCCAGTCGGAGATTCGCGAGTTTTCTCAATGGACCGGAGTTTGAAGCCTGTTACGAGTGTTGCTATCTCAGCCGAATTTTCTTGTGGTTTGTTTAAAAATATTCGTGTGGGTATTGGTAGTGCCTTTTCTACTCCCTTGGGTAGATCTCTACATCATAAGGCCGGAATTTCACCAGGCGAGTTGATCGACCATGCAGAAGAGTTAGCTAGAGCTTTTACCGCAGCATTGCCCGAGCCTGTTGAGAACGTGTTTGCCTCCGCGTCCTATCGTCGACGCATGATTGCCGTAATACTGGCTCGGCAGCTTCTTAAAATAGCAAAAGGTCACCCATGAGAACTGTTTCTATCAGTTTTACTCTAAATGGCCGCCCGGTCACCCGCGAGGTTTCTTCTAATCAGATCCTTGTTGATCTTATTCGGCGGCAAGAGAGGCTATTGGGTACGAAAGTGAGTTGCGATCAGTCCGTATGTGGCGCCTGCACAGTGCTAGTGAACGGGGAACCGCGTTCTGCCTGCGCCGTGTTTTCATTTGAAATTGATAATTGTGACGTACTTACAATTGAGGGGCTCGGAGATGGCGATAATTTAAGCGAAGTGCAAAATGCATTCCTTGATAATTCAGCGTTCCAATGCGGTTATTGTACATCGGGTATGATCATGCTGATTACCGCGTTGTTGAAACAAGAACCTGATCCTAACGAGGCTACAATTCGGAGCTGGTTGGGTGCCAATATCTGTCGCTGCACCGGATACCAGATGATCATCGAGGCTGTGCAATCGGCGGCAAGAGCACAATCATGACAGATGATAAATTTCGTACCATCGGCAAGCACCATCCGCGCTATGATGGGATGGACAAGATAACCGGTGTTGCCCGCTATGCAGTAGATGTGGAAATCCCTGGTATGCTTCATGCCAAAGTTTTGCGCAGCCCTCACGCACATGCCCGGGTTTTAAATATTGACACTACTAAAGCGAACGCATTGCCCGGTGTTTGCCATGTAGCTACCCGTAGCGATTTCGAGGGCATGCAACCGGTTTATGGTTGGTTGATAAAGGATCAACCCGTTTTGGCTATCGACAAAGTGCGTTACGTGGGCGATATGATCGCTGCGGTAGCGGCGGAAGACGAAGCAACAGCCTACCGTGCTCTTGACCTCATTGAAGTGGAATATGAGCCGTTGCAAGCTGTGCCAAGTATTGAGGCTTCGCTGGCAGACGATGCACCGGCATTGTTCGAAGAACCCCAAATTGGCTTCGTCAACAGATATGGAACAGGTGCTAGTGCCGTAAAAGAACCGCGTAAAAACGTTTGTTACCAATTTAACTACAAAACAAATGATTCTGATGTTTTTGATGGTTGCGACCACGTATTCGAGGACTGCTTTAACTTTTCACGGATGCAACATTTCTTTTTAGAGCCTTATGTTGCTGTAGCTCAGTGGGAAGGGGATCAAGTTCAAGTGTGGTCGGCAACCCAATCACCTTTCCTCAATCGCAAGGAACTCTCCAGGATCTTTCAACACCCCGAAGAGAAAATTAACATTAACGTGTTCTATGTGGGAGGAGGTTTCGGGGCAAAAACGGGCTGCAAGACTGAGCCTTTAGCTGTCCTACTTGCCCGAAAAACAGGTCGTCCCGTACGATTGGCGTTTACCACCCAAGAACAACTCCTTACCAATACTCAGCACGCCGCTACCCTCATCCTGCGCACCGGTGTAATGAACGACGGAACACTAATCGCACGCCAAAGCGAAATTCTACTCAATTCAGGTGCCTATTCGGACGCCAGCCCCTTGGTGGCGGAGAAGGTTGGATATCGGATCCCCGGCTCTTATCGCTGGCATCATATCGATACCAAGGTCCAGTGCGTCCTGACTACCCAGGTACCTGCTGGTGCCTTTCGCGGTTTCGGCGGTACTCAAGCCGCCTGGGCATCAGAGAGTCAAATCGATATGATTGCGAGACGCCTTAAAATGGATCCGTATGATCTTAGGGTAAAGAACCTGAAGAACCTAGGCGAAGCGTTTGTTCCTGGCGAAAGTACTATCGACTCGGACCTCAAGTTAGGTCTCGATCTAGTTTGTGAGAAACTGAACTATAGGAATCGATCCAGAGTGCGGGGCCATGGTATGGGGCTCAGCGTTGTACTTAAGGATGGAGGTGGTGTTAATAAGGCGGCTCACGCTGTTGTTAAGGCAACCACCAACGGTGGAATTATTGTAAATTCAGCTACTATTGAATTGGGTCAGGGTGCTCATACCGCGCTTACCTCTTTGGTTGCGGAGGTGCTGAATTGCAAGTGGGAAAAGGTAACTTTTGCTCCGGTTACCACCAATTCCACCCCGTGGGAGCAAGGTACCTTTGCGAGCTCTAGTACCACTATCATGGGACGTGCCGTAATGGAAGCAGCCGAACAGGTGAAACAGAAAGTCCTAGCTTTTGCTGCCCAAGATCTCGATTGTGCCCCTGAAGACCTATCGCTTGTGGACTGGAGTATCCGGAAGGGCAATGAGTCATTCCCTCTTGGACCGATGATTATGAAACATTTTGGTGGACCCGGTTTTGAATTCACCGGCCATGGTTACTACAAGCCGCAAGTGCCTGGAGACCATAGTGCGCCTCTGGAAACCCCAGTCGATTTTTGGGAAATTGGTTGGGGGGGTGCTGAAGTTGAGGTCGATGAACAAACTGGACAAGTTAGAGTCTTAAAACTGATCGTTAGCAGTGACTTTGGACGGATGATACACGAGGCAGCTTGCAGGGGGCAAGATGAAGGCGGTGCGATGATGGGTTTGGGCCAAGCGCTTTTTGAAACAATCCATTATGACGGTGATGTGCCAATAAATAGCACCCCTCTCACCTACCGAGTACCACTCTCAACGGATTTACCTGACGAGTTCATTTCAATTAGCCAAGAACAAGGGCAAGGCAGGGGACCTTTTGGAAGCAAAGGGGGTGGTGAAGGCGGAATCCTTCCCATTGCCAGCGCTATTGCAAACGCTGTTCATGATGCCGTCGGGGTTAGGATAACTGATCTCCCAATGACACCAGAAAAAGTATTGGCCGCGCTCGACAGACAAAAATCAACTAAAAAATAATTTGAACTTGGTTTCAGAAGAGAAGCAAAATCTGAATACGTCTATCGCTAGAAGAGGGTCGCCCTCGCGAAAAACCCGCAACGGGTTGCGGCAGAAGGACCCGTCGGCCTATGATCAAGCCATGAGGTTCTTGGCCGCCATAACCTTAACCCTTCTGGTCCTTACTGGATGCCAGCTGAGGCCGTTCTGCTTCGTTGGAACGCCGTGCGATATGAGCAACACCGGTCACTATTGACAATCCTATCGGGGCAAGGAAACATGTCGGCTCTAGATTGAATGTGGGTAGAACCACAAAATCGTGTTTAATAACAGGGAAGAAGAAAATGAGCAAAATTCGTATCGTATCCTTATCACTGGCCAGCGCCGTATTGGCTGCTGGTTTCGCCAATATGGCAACTGCCGCAGATGATATATCGTTGCGTTTGAACTGGAAAATGAAGGGTGAATTCACACCATTCGTTGTCGCTGCCCAAAAAGGCTACTTCAAAGCCGAAGGCCTCAACGTCACAGTCAACGAGGGCCGGGGCGCGACCCAGGCGCTGCAAACCGTTGCCAGCGGCCGAGACGACATCGCCTATGTGCCGTCGATCCAGGCCATCAAGGCGATCAACAAAGGCATGCCGGTCAAGGTCGTGGCCACCGTCGTCAAACTTGATCCCATGGGCATGGTCTCCAAATCCAATATTCCGCTGTCGAAGCCGAAGGACTTGGAAGGGCGCACCGTAGAAATTTCGCCGGTTTCGACCCTGCACCAGATTTGGGACGCCTTTGCCAAGAAAAACAACATTAATGTCAGTAAGGTCAAAGTGGTACGTGCCGCGCCGTCGGCCCGCTTCAACCTTTTGCTCAACGACAAGGTTGATATTCTGGGCGACATCTTCCTGACCAATGAATATCCGGTCCTGCAGTCCAAGGTCAAAGGCAAGATGAACACCTTGCGAGTTGCAGATTGGGGCTTTCAGCTACTGGGCTATACACTGGTTGCCAACAACAAACTGATTTCCGGCAACCCGGGCGCCATCAAGAAGTTCAACGCCGCCGCCATGAAGGGTTTCCAGTTCACCCTGGACCATCCCGATGAGGCCGCGGCGATTGCCGCCAAGGCGCATCCGAATGCGCTGAAACTGGAAACCACAAAGATGCAGGTGGCCCAGTTGGTTGATTTCCTCAAGCGCGGCAAGCCGGCGCAGTTGTTTGTCGGTGATGACGCCGGCTGGAAACGCACCTTGGGTGTGTTGAAATCTTCAGGTGTGATCTCCAATCAGAAGGCGTTAGGCGACTATTACACCAACGCCTTTGTGCCCTGAGCAAAATGAGCGGTATAGAGCGTACCGGCTCTGTCGACGGTATTCCGGAACCGCCCGGACCGTTTAACTGGACCATCGGCTGGAATGGATTGGTATTCGTGTCGGGGGTTCGTGGCATCGACCCTGACACGGGCCAACCGGCCGTTGGCGACGAACGACGGCTTGAGCTGATTTTCCAGCACTTGGAGAAAATTCTCGATGATGCCGGATCCTCGCTGCAGTCGGTCCTCGTGTCGACGGTCTATGTCACCGATATGGTCGGCTTGCGGCCCTTGGTGAACGATGCCTACGTGGCCGCCTTCGGCGACAACCTGCCGACGCGGACCATCGTCGAGGTTACCGGGTTAAATCAGGGCGACAGTATCGAAATCGAAATCATTGCCGCCCAGACCAAACCACAATAATCACAGAAAAAAGACTGCCGGTGAATACTCAGGACAATAAATTTAAGACGATTTTGTCCGCCGTCCGCGACTGGGTTCCCGCAGTGCTGACTTTTATCGGCATTTTTGTGCTGTGGGAAATTATTACCATAGTTTTCGGTGTGCCGGTTTACACGCTGCCGGCGCCGAGCGTTATCATCGACGTTATGATCGAGAAAAGATTGCTGCTGCTCGAACATTCCTGGGTGACGTTTGCCGAATCAGCCATTGGTTTGGGCCTCAGTATCGTCCTCAGTATTCCAATGGGTATTCTCATTGTCTATTCGCCGCTGTTTGAACGCACGGTTTATCCATTGCTGGTGGCGAGCCAGGCGATACCAAAAGTCGCCCTAGCGCCGATTCTCGTTGTCTGGTTCGGCTTTGGCTTGATGCCGAAAGTCCTCATTGCCTTTTTCATCGCGTTTTTTCCAATCGTTGTGAATACAGTGGTTGGGCTATCCCGCACGCCGCCTGAAATGATCCACTTGATGCGTTCGCTGGGCGCCTCGCCGGTGCAGATTCTGCTCAGGGTTAGGATGATGGCGGCCATGCCCTATATTTTTGCCGGCATCAAAATCGCCGCCGCCTTTGCCGTCGTCGGCGCCATTGTCGGCGAGTACATCGCCGCCAGTAGCGGCCTTGGTTACATGCAACTGGTTGCCAACAACAATTTCGAAATCCCCCTGTTGTTCGGTACCCTTGTCGTGCTATCGGTCATGGGCATTGCTTTTTTCTATCTGGTAGCGCTGGTCGAAGTCCTCATCCTGCCCCGGCCGCTGCGTGATACGCGGGTCAATGAAGGTGGAGGCGGCCTGTGACAATTGCACCCTCCCCCTCTGACAGTGCCACCGACGGCGTTTCGATCAGCGTCTCTGATTTAAGGATGGTCTTCAAACGCCGCGGCGTCAGCATCGAAGCGCTGAGCGGCATTGACCTCGACATCAAACCGGGCAGCTTTTGTTCGGTGCTGGGCCCCAGCGGTTGCGGCAAGAGCACCTTGATGATGCTGGTTGCCGGCCTTTACCGGCCGACCGGCGGAAGCGTTATGGTCGGCGGCAAACCGTTGACCGATTGTTACTATGATTGCGGCATCGTCTTTCAAACCGACGTTTTGCTGCCGTGGCTCAACGTCCTCGATAATGTGCTGCTGCCGGCCCAGGTCAAAGGACTCCCATTGCCAGCGGCCACGGAACGGGCCAATCAATTGATCGATCAGGTTGGCCTGAGCGGTTTCGAAGAGCATTATCCGAGTGAACTTTCCGGCGGCATGCGCCAGCGCTGTGCGCTGAGCAGGGCGCTATTGCACGAGCCGAAACTTTTGTTGATGGACGAGCCGTTCGGCGCCCTGGACGCGCTGACCCGCGAGCGCATGCAATTGGACCTGGCCCAGTTGAGGTCCAGCGATCATCGCACGGTATTGTTTATTACCCATGATATAGAGGAAGCTGTTTTCCTCTCCGACGAGGTCGTCGTCATGAGCCAGCGCCCGGCGACCATCCTTAAGAAAGTCACCGTCAATTTCCCGCAGCCGCGCTCGCCGGAGTTAGTGCGTGATCCAGAATTCCACCGTATAGTTGATGACATCCGCGATCTTTTCCGCGAGACCGGAATTTTGTAAGCGTGTCGGCCTATAAACTGTAAAAAAGTTCTGCTTTATGCTTTGACCAGACTGTTTTTCTTGAACCAATCAGCCAGTTGATCTTCGGATACGGAACCAGCCGCAGCACCAAGCATGGTTGTGACGATATCGGTTTGGCCTTTTATTGGAATGGCAGTGCTGCCGAGCAGGGTCATCTCGACGCATTGGGGACACTGGGTCGTCTTTACCTTGAAGGGAAGGATGTCGAACGGGATATACCAAATACCCACATACTATTCCTGACGGCTCGTATGCTGGGGAACGAAGATGTCGATTTATTCGTTGAAGAGTTAGAGAAGGAACTGCCGAAGGACGTTGTGCGAGAAAACCGGTTACTCGTGTATCATTGGTTAAACCGGAACTTTCAATTACTTGTCCCCGGTGAAGCAGGGTTATGGGGAACCC
>JGI24920J38491_100557_pt1 | contig 9152 bp, 8 predicted proteins | sample LinPFosmplate8_FD_38491 | JGI IMG/M metagenome (IMG submission 38491)
TGCAGGTCGACTCTAGAGGATCCCACTTGACTCAGGTCAAGCGGGTGATAACGTTGGAGTGCTACTTCGTGGTACTAAGCGTGAAGAGGTTGAACGTGGTCAAGTACTTGCTAAGAAAGGCACTATTACTCCACACACTAAGTTTGAGGCTGAAGTTTATGTCTTAAGCAAAGAAGAAGGTGGACGTCATACGCCATTCTTTAACAACTATCGTCCACAGTTCTACTTCAGAACAACAGACGTAACTGGTGCTTGTCAATTACCATCAGGTGTTGAGATGGTTATGCCTGGTGATAACGTTAAGATGTCGGTTGAGTTACTTGCACCAATTGCGATGGAAGAAGGTTTAAGATTCGCAATCAGAGAAGGTGGTCGCACGGTAGGTGCTGGCGTAGTCTCGAAGATTACTGATTAATAATAAATATAACTTGTAACTACAGTTTTACTGTGGCTATGTTTTTTAGGAATTAATATTTAGGCAAGTGGCTCAATTGGTAGAGTGGCGGTCTCCAAAACCGTTGGTTGGGGGTTCGAGTCCCTCCTTGCCTGCCAAATTAAAGGATAGATGTGACTAAGCAAATCGACAATCTAAATAAAGGATCATTTCAATTAAATACTGTCTTGTCAGTTGTTATATTGATACTCTCAATTGCATTGTTTTATTTAAATCCTCTTGGATTGACGACACTCTTTAAAGTCCTTATTATGCTATTTGGACTTATTGTCGCGGCAGCTATATTTATTAAATCTGCACAAGGTGATAGATTTCTCTACTTTGTGAAGGAAACAAGAATTGAATTACGAAAAGTTGTTTGGCCAACTCGAGAAGAAACTATCAAAACAACCGGATTTGTATTGATTGCAGTTATTATTGTTGCAATCTTTCTATGGATTGTTGATGCTTTCTTTACTTGGGGTGTGCAATCGATCTCAAGGTTAAATTTTTAAGTAAAGGGTTTTCATGTCTACTGCTGAAGAGAAAATAGAAAAAAAAGCGCCCGCTAAGAAAGTTGCTACTAAAAAAGTATCAACCAAAGAAGCTACAGTAAAAAAAGCGCCCGCTAAGAAGAAGTGGTTTGTCATCCATGCAAGAAGTGGCTATGAAGCAAAAGTAAAAGTTGCCATAGAAGAAGCCGTCTCTCGTGAAGGTATCGAAGATCTTATTAGCGAGATAATGATTCCTACTGAGCAGGTAGTTGAATTAAAAGGTGGAAAGAAAAAGGAAACCGAACGTAAATTTTTTCCAGGCTACATGCTAATAAAGATGGAACTCACTGAACCGAGTTGGTTGTTGGTTAAAAACACCAACAATGTGATTGGTTTTATCGGTGGCTCTTCAGGAAAACCTTCTCCAATAACGCAAAGAGAGGTTGACAGAATTTTTGCACGTGTTCAAGAAGGAGTTGATAAGCCTAAACCGAAGGTGGCATTCCAGCCAGGTGAAGAGGTCTTGGTTATTAGTGGTCCATTTAATGAGTTTAATGGTAGTGTTGAAAGTGTTAATTATGAAAAAAGTTTGCTGACAGTGGAAGTCTTAATTTTTGGACGTACCACTGCAGTTGAGTTAGAGTTTACTCAAGTAGAGAAAACCTAAGTTGGCCTTAAAGGGCTGTTTTAACTAAAGGGGAGCCTAACAGCGTTTGTACCCATAGGAGATAGAATAATGGCAAAAAAAATTGAGACATACATCAAGTTGCAGGTACCTGCAGCAGAAGCGAATCCATCGCCACCTGTTGGTCCAGCATTAGGTCAACATGGTGTCAATATTATGGACTTTTGTAAAGCTTTTAACGCTCAAACTCAAGATCTTGATAAGGGTATGCCAGTGCCAGTCATCATTACAGTCTATAACGATCGTAGTTTTACATTTATTACTAAAACACCCCCTGCTTCAGTTCTTTTGCGCAAGGTAACAGGTATTGAAAAAGGTAGCGGTGAGCCACATATAAACAAAGTTGGAACAGTAACTCGAGCTCAATTAGAAGAGGTGGCTAACATAAAAATGAAAGATTTGAATGCAAATGATATGGATGCTGCGGTACAAATTATTGCTGGTACAGCTCGCTCGATGGGCTTAGAAGTGGAGGGTTAATGATGGCTAGTCTAACAAAAAAACAAAAAGATAACGATTCAAAAATTGAAACAGGAGTTCGTTACTCAATGACAGATGCCCTTAACCTTGTTAAGGATTGTGCAACAGCAAAATTTGACGAGTCCATTGATATCAGTATCAATCTTGGTATTGATAGCAAAAAATCAGATCAAAACATTCGCGGTGCTGTTGTCCTTCCAAATGGAACAGGAAAAGTTGTTCGTGTTGCGGTCTTTACGCAAGGCGACAACGTGCAAAAAGCAAATGACGCCGGTGCAGATGTTGTTGGTATGGAAGATTTGATGAAATCTATGCAGGATGGAGACTTAAATTATGATGTTGTAATTGCTTCTCCTGATGCGATGGGAGTTGTTGGACGACTTGGTCAAGTACTTGGTCCACGTGGCTTGATGCCTAACCCTAAGGTCGGTACAGTAACATCAGATGTTGCTACAGCGGTTAATAATGCTAAGGCTGGCCAAGTCCGCTATCGAGCTGATAAAGCCGGTATTGTTCATGCAGCGATTGGTAAGGCATCTTTTGATTTAAAGGCATTGGAAGAGAACATTGTTGTTCTAATTGATGCACTAAAAAAAGCCAAGCCGAGTTCTGCAAAAGGTGTTTATTTTAAAAAGATAAGTGTTTCATCAACTATGGGCCCAGGCCTTGCTATTGATGCAGCTAGTGTTGATATTTAATTAGTTTTAATACCAATAATTTAAATTTTTTTGGTAAATGAATTCTTTGGGCGACAGGGTTGCTTGTTCTGCCTCAAAGACCATAGGTGCGACAAATTGTTTTCAATTTGTTGCTTAATAAATTGATCCTTCAATTTGCCTATGTAGAGGGTATGAAAATACTCTGTGGCGAAAGTTGTATTTTATGGCTTTCTTTTTGTTTAATTGTTCAGGAGAGATAATATGGCTCTAAATCTTGAAGCAAAAAAGGCAGTTGTTGAACAGGTCAATGCAGTAGCTATTAATGCAGTGTCTGTTGGTGTTGCTGAGTATCGTGGATTGAATGTTGAACAAATGACTAATTTACGGAATTCTGCGATTGATGCTGATGTTTCTTTGCGTGTTGTAAAAAACACGCTTGCAAAGAGAGCTTTAGCTAAAACAGGATGTGAGTGCATTACACCAGTTTTAAGTGGCCCAGTTATCTTGGGGTTTTCTCAAGAAGATCCGGGAGCTGTAGCGCGCGTTTTTCGTGATTTCATTAAAGAAAATGAAGCATTAGTCGTTAAAGGTTTGGGAGTTTCCGGCGAATTTGTTGATGCGGATCAACTTAAGATAATCGCGAGCCTTCCAACTAAAGATCTAGCAATCAGTATGTTGATGGCGTTGATGATTGCACCAACCGAGAAATTAGTGAGAACTTTAAATGAAGTTCCAACTAAGCTAACTCGAGTTGTAGCAGCTATACGTGATCAACAACAATAATAATTATATAGAGGAGTAAATATCATGGCGAAATTAACGAACGAAGATATTTTAAATGCAATTGCAGACATGTCTGTTATGAATGTTGTTGAGCTAGTTTCAGCAATGGAAGAAAAATTTGGCGTTTCTGCAGCAGCAGTAGCTGCGGCACCAGTTGCTGTAGCAGCTGAAGCAAGTGCAGCAGCTGAAGAAAAGACTGAGTTTAATGTTGTTTTGACAAGTTTTGGTGATAAGAAAGTTGCTGTTATCAAAGCTGTTCGCACTATCACTGGTTTAGGCCTTAAAGAAGCAAAAGACCTTGTTGAAAGTGCTCCAGCGCCTATTAAAGAGGGTGCTCCTAAAGCAGAAGCAGATGACTTGAAAAAGCAGCTTGAAGAGGCTGGTGCTAGCGTAGAACTTAAGTAACTTGTTCGATGCTATATATCAAAATCCCCGAGTAGGGGATTTTGGTGTTTTTTTTAAAAGTAATTTTGAAAACAATTTATTGATTAATGCGAGGCATTCATGACTTATTCATTCACTGAGAAAAAGCGTATCAGAAATAATTTTGGCACAAGAGAATCGATTTTAAAAGAGCCAGATTTGTTATCTATTCAGATTAATTCATTTAATACTTTTATTCAAGAAGGGGTAACTGAAAAGAAAGATGTCGGTCTACATTCTGTATTTAAATCGGTATTTCCAATCACAGCACTGAATGGTTACGCTGAAATTGAATATGTAGATTACGAACTTCAAGAGCCTAAATACAATGTTAAAGAGTGTAAGCTTCGTGGTGTCACCTATGCGGCAACATTGCAAGTAAAACTTAATCTTGTACTTTTTGATAAAAATGGTTCAACACTTAAGAAAAAGCGTCGCGTAAAGCAAGTTATCGAAGAGAATGTTTACTTAGGTCAACTTCCTTTGATGACAGATACTGGAACCTTTGTTGTTAATGGAACAGAGCGTGTTGTTGTTTCTCAACTGCATCGTTCACCAGGTGTTATCTTTGAGCATGATAAAGGCAAAACTCATTCATCGGGAAAAATATTATTCTCTTCTCGTATTATTCCTTATCGTGGTTCATGGCTAGATTTTGAGTTTGATCATCATGAACACTTGTTTGTTAGAATTGATAGGCGTAGAAAGCTTCCAGTGACAGCTTTGTTACGTGCAATGGGGATGTCTACGAATGATATTATTGACACTTTCTTTGATAGCATTGCAGTTAAATTAAAAACTAAGTCATGTGATTTGGTAATTCAGCCACAACGTTTGAGAGGTATTATTGCTGAGTTTGATATCAAGATAGGAAAAGATATTATTGTTAAAAAGGGTCGTCGTATTACAGTAATACATGCAAAGATGCTTGAAAACGCTAAAGTTAAACCTATTCCGGCACCACTTGATTATCTTCTAGGTAAAGTTATTGCTTCGGATGTTGTTGATATTGATACTGGTGAAATCTTATTGTTAGCCAATACTGTGATAACTGAAGAATCCATTGAAGTTTTGATTGCAACTAAGGTTAATAAAATTAATATTGTTTATATTAATGATGCTGAGAATGGCATCTATATCTCAGATACTTTACGTCTTGATGAAATGCAAACAGAAATTGAAGCTCGTATGTCAATTTACCATGTCATGCGTCCAGGAGAGCCTGCAACAGAAGATGCAGTAAATTCACTATTCTCAAATTTATTCTTTAATAATGACCGCTATGACTTATCTCGCGTTGGTAGAATGAAGCTGAATAGACGTCTTGGTATTAATTCTGAAACAGGCGAACATGTCCTAACACATGATGACATTATTAATGTTATTAAGAAGTTAATTGATATCAAGAATGGTCATGATGTCGTTGATGACGTAGATACTTTGGCTAATAGACGCGTAAGAGCTATTGGTGAAATGATTGAAAATCAATTTAGAATTGGACTTATTCGTGTAGAGAAAGCAGTTAAAGAAGGGCTTAATCTCGCTGAAACCGATGAATTGACACCACAAGATCTGATTAATTCTAAGCCAGTGTCGGCCGCAGTTAGAGAATTTTTTGGCTCATCCCAGTTATCTCAGTTTATGGATCAAGTGAATCCTTTATCAGGGATTACCCATAAACGCAGAATCTCCGCATTAGGGCCTGGTGGCTTAACACGTGAACGTGCTGGTTTTGAGGTGCGTGATGTGCACCCTTCTCATTACGGCCGCTTGTGTCCAATAGAGACGCCAGAAGGTCCAAACATTGGTTTGATTAATACATTGGCCGTCTATGCTAAAACAAATGAATATGGTTTCTTGGAAACTCCCTATCAGGTTGTTAAAAATGGTCTTGTTACCAAAGAAATCATTTATATATCTGCAATTGATGAAGTTAATCATACTATAGCTCAGGCAAACTCAGCAGTTGACAGCAAAGGTTATTTAGTTGATGACTTGGTTTCTGGGCGACATAAGAATGAATTTGTTTTAGTAGATAAGTCAGAAGTTACATTGATTGACATTGATTCAAAGCAAATATCGTCTGTTGCAGCTTCACTTATTCCATTCCTTGAACATGATGATGCCAACCGCGCATTAATGGGATCAAATATGCAGCGCCAAGCTGTTCCAGTTCTTCGCGCTGAAAAGCCATTAGTAGGGACTGGTATTGAGCGAGTTGTTGCATCAGATTCACGTGTATGTGTAGTAGCAAATCATGATGGTATTGTTGAGACGGTAGATGCATCAAGAATTGTAATCCGTGTCGATGCGAAGCAAGCAAAGGCCGGTGAATTGGGAGTTGATATTTATAGTTTGATCAAGTATTCTCGCTCCAATCAAAATACTTGTATTAATCAAAAACCACTTGTTCAGCCGGGCGATAAAGTTGTTGCAGGAGATGTACTGGCTGACGGCCCATCAACTGATTTAGGAGAGCTAGCACTAGGTCAAAATATGATGATTGCCTTCATGCCATGGAATGGCTACAACTTTGAGGACTCGATACTAATTTCTGAGAAGATTGTTGAAGAAGATCGATATACTTCAATTCATATTGAAGAGTTAACATCTTATGCAAGAGATACAAAGCTTGGCTCAGAAGAAGTTACTGCAGATATTCCGAACGTAAGTGAATCCGCTTTATCTAAACTAGATGATTGTGGTATTGTTTATGTAGGCGCACGTGTCAAAGGTGGAGATATTTTAGTGGGTAAAGTGACTCCTAAAAGTGAAACTGTGCTCTCTCCTGAAGAGAAGCTATTACGTGCTATTTTTGGTGAAAAAGCTAATAATGTAAAAGATACTTCACTAAGAATGGGAGCGTCAAAATCAGGTGTTGTAATTGACGTGCAAATTTTTACTCGTGACCGAGTTGAAAAAGATTCTCGTGCAGTAGTAATTGACGAAGAACGCTTAGAGAATATTAAAAAAGATATCGATGACGAATTTAACATCATTGATGGGGATATCTTTCGCCGTATTCGCTTAAAGCTTTCTGGTAACACTGCTAGTAAAGCTGTTGCAGATATTAAAGTTGGTGACAAGTTAAGCTTAAAAAATTTAAAAGCTCTTGAAAATAGTGACTTAGTCAAACTAAAAGTTAAAGAAGTTGATGTTAATAAAGAAGTCGTTTCTTTGGTGAAGCAATCTAAAGCTAAGCAAGAAGAATTTGAAGTGTTCTTTGAACAAGAAAAGGCAAAAATTATAGAGGGTGCTGAATTACCACCAGGGGTACTAAAGATGGTCAAAGTTTATGTTGCGACACGTAAAACCCTTCAGGTTGGTGATAAGATGGCGGGCCGTCATGGTAACAAAGGTGTTATTTCACGGGTTTCGCCTGTAGAGGATATGCCTCATTTGGCAGATGGTACTCCTGTCGATGTAGTTCTTAACCCACTTGGTGTTCCTTCACGTATGAATGTTGGACAAGTGTTAGAGGTTCATTTAGGCTGGGCTGCAAAAGGCCTTGGTTACAAGATAGGTAACTTGCTTGATCAGCACCGCAAAGATACAGTTAAGCAAGTACGTTCAATGCTAGATGATATCTACAATAGTTATGGTAAGAGTGAAGACATCAAATCTTTTAGTGATGACGAAATACTTGAATTGGCGAATAATCTTCGAACTGGTGTGCCAATGGCGACACCGGTTTTTGATGGTATTAAAGAAGAAGATATTAAGTCATTACTGAAAATGGCTGATTTACCTGAAAGCGGTCAAATAAAATTGTTTGATGGCCGCACTGGTGATGCTTTTGATCGTGATGTAACTGTTGGCTTTATGCATATGCTGAAACTTAACCACCTAGTGGATGATAAGATGCATGCGCGTTCAACTGGACCTTATTCATTAGTGACCCAGCAGCCACTGAGTGGTAAAGCTCAGTTCGGCGGACAAAGATTTGGTGAGATGGAGGTCTGGGCTCTAGAAGCTTATGGTGCTGCTTACACCCTTCGTGAAATGTTAACCGTTAAATCTGACGATGTCAGTGGTAGAGCAAAAATGTATAAAAATATAGTAGATGGTGAAAATCGTACTGAATCGGTTATGCCGGAGTCATTTAATGTTCTGGTGAAAGAAATCCGATCATTAGGTATTGACGTTGAACTTGAGCAAAATTAAATTAGGAGAATCCCTTGAAAGATTTATTACAAATTTTAAAACAGCAAAATAAAGAACAAGATTTTGATGCGATTAGAGTTGGTTTAGCTTCTCCAGAAAAAATTCGCTCTTGGTCTTTTGGTGAAGTAAAAAAACCAGAAACCATTAACTATCGAACCTTTAAGCCAGAAAGAGAAGGCTTGTTTTGTGCCAAAATTTTTGGTCCTATGAAGGATTTTGAATGTTTATGCGGCAAATATAAGCGTATGAAATTTCGTAATGTGGTTTGTGAAAAGTGCGGTGTTGAAGTTACACTTTCCAAAGTTCGCCGTGAAAGGATGGGACACATTGAGTTAGCTGCACCAGTTGCACATATTTGGTACTTAAAGTCATTGCCATCACGCTTAGGTTTGTTGATGGATATGACTCTGAAAGATATTGAGAGAGTGCTTTATTTTGAGGCATTCTTGGTAACTGATCCAGGTAACACCCCTTTAATTAAAAAACAACTACTTACGGAGGAAATGTATTACGATGCATTGGATGAATATGGTGATGATGAATTTGTTGCTAAAATGGGTGCAGAAGCTATGCAAGATGTACTTTCCGAAATGCAACTTGAAAAAGAAGCTGCAAATCTGCGTGAAGACGCACTTGATACAAAATCACAAACCAAATTGAAAAAAATTAATAAGCGTCTTAAATTGGTTGACTCATTAATTCAATCTGGCAACAAACCTGAATGGATGGTGCTAAATGTATTGCCTATCTTACCACCTGATTTAAGACCTTTGGTGCCACTGGATGGTGGTCGTTTTGCGACCTCAGATTTGAATGACTTGTATCGCCGTGTGATTAATCGAAATAACCGACTAGCACGTTTATTAGAGCTCGATGCACCTGAAATTATCGTTCGTAATGAAAAACGTATGCTCCAAGAGGCTGTTGATTCGTTGATTGACAATGGTCGACGTGGACGTGCAGTAATGGGTAATAATCGACGACCACTTAAATCAATTGCGGATATGATAAAAGGTAAGCAGGGTCGTTTC
>JGI24920J38491_100531_pt1 | contig 8792 bp, 8 predicted proteins | sample LinPFosmplate8_FD_38491 | JGI IMG/M metagenome (IMG submission 38491)
CCCCCCCCCCCCCGCCCCCCCGCCCGCCCCAAGAGCTCTTGCCGGGTAGACCTTTGTGTTGCTGTTCCGAGTTGTTCACGCGTCGCTAGACGTTGCGTGTTCATTTGCAGAGATTTGCCTCAGCATGCGTTTTTGCTCGTCTTCTCGTCCGTTTGACTAATGGAGCGGTGGCGGCGCAGGTACTTGTTTCGCAAGCTGGTCGACCAGCTGCGGCTCGTTGCGACCGCAGAGCCGGGCGACCCGCCACCGCCGCCGCTTGTTGAGAAGCGCAAGGAGCCGGGCTTCGCGAAGGTGCTGGACTACTACTTCCCTGGTGATGCCAAGGCCTTCATCATGACCGAGGGCAAGGACCGCCCGCCAGGCGCAAAGCTGGGGATGATGAATTTGGCGGGCCGCTGGGCGAAGGTGGGCAGCAGCGGTATTGACATCACGGGCGAGAACGGCGCGCTGGCCGTCAAGACAGACGACCCCAATGCGTTCACGGCAGTGCTGTGCGGCAGGACGATGAATGCCGCCGACGACAACTATGTGGAACTGACGCTCGTCACTTATGCGGGAGGTCACGCCCTGAATTTCGGCGTGGCGCCAGCGAGCTTCGACCCTGCTGTGAAACAGGCGGTTGAGCATGATGGGTCGATGTGCCAATACAGTGGGGGCTTGTACAATGGCTCGTGGGTCGAGGGCGGGCTCGGTGGGCAGCTCAAACCTGGCCAGACTCTCGGGCTGCGGCTCTGCAAGGGAAGGCTGAGCGTCTACCTGGACGGCACGCGGCTCGGCGTGATGGTCAGTGGCCTAAGCGGTGAGTTCGTGTGGGCGTGCGACCTGCACTACAAAACCCACGCGGTGCGCATTGCACACAAGCCACCACCGCCGTGAGCAAGCGTCGACAACGCGAATGTAGCATGGAAAGTCGACCAATCAGAGTTGATGAGCAGCGTCAGAGTTTCAAGCTTGTGAACTACCTAGAGGGGTCGTTGGTGGGCGAGAGCGGAAAGCTAGTAGAATTAAATGTTTGGATCCAACGCGACTCGTGTTCAATCACTCAGGATGATGACACAAGCTTACTCGAATGGCACCACCACGCTGCTAGCTCCACCAGCCGTCGAGACATTCACCTTAACCTCGCCAGTGCTCACTCCCGCAATGACCGCGCTCGCCGCTGCTGCTGCGGTATGATGATCGTCTCCGCTGCCTTTTGAGACAATCAGGAGCCACGCAAAGACTGCCTGCTTCTGATCAGCGCCTAGTGTGGCGTCGTAGACGAGTGTTGAGGATGCGGTGGCGTCCGAGTAGTGCTCGGAATACCAGCCCTGATCCTCAGTCGCGCCGTCCTTGCCGGCAAGCTGCCCCTTCACCACCTTGCTGCCGCTCCAGCTCTGCGCCGCCGCGCCTGTCGCAGGGATGAGAGCGAGCCGCACGTCGCTAGGCTGCTCCATCTTCAAACCGACGCCGCGGATCGTGGCGGAGCCGGTGGCCGCGTCCACAGTGACCGTTGCGTTAGGGTGGGTGTGCCAGGCCGCCTGGACTGCGCGCGAGCCGCGGTCGCTCGTGATGACGTCCACGATTAGAATCCACTCTCCGCGCTGTGAGTAAGCAGACAGCGGGAAATGCTTTGATGTTTCCTGTGATAGCGTACGAGTATGTCCGGGGTCTATCTGGGCAAAATCAGCAGGAAACGTGTGGAAAGCAAATGGTGCAGTGCAGTGTTGCTTGCACCTGGTGGTAGACAGAGCGTGCATGTGTGGCGTTGCCCTCCAGCCCGTCGTACGCTGACATGCTGCCCTGCACAACGTCTCTCTTTTTGAGTTTTCCCTGTGTTCGTCCCGACCGAGCCTGTCTTGGTAAAATGATGGCATTTTTAGTATATAAAATGGCACAAACGAAGCGTTTTCTTACCTGCACAATATCCCTGGCCGCTTCGAAGGACCAGCTGCTCGTCGGTCGCGGCGCCGTCGCGACCTTAGGGGCCTGGCTCTGCTGCTTCCCGTCGATACGGATGGTGTTGTGAGCCTGCGTCGTGTGGCAGTAGGGGCGCAGCGAGTGGCTGAAGCTGTTGCCGGAGTAGGCGAAACGCCCCGAGTCCTCCAGCAGCGTTGAGCCGTGCGCGTGGAGCAGCACCTCAAGCTTGTCCCTGTGGGCGTGGAACTGTTACGGAAGCGCCGCTCTTTTCTCAACTTTTCCTATGTTTGTCCCGAGCCTATCTTGGTAAAATGATCCTTTTCAGCACAAAATGGCGCAAACAAAAGCCTTTTCTTACCGGATTGCTCCCAAATGGACCAACATCAAACCAGAGCCAGCTGGCACCCGTCTCGTAACCCGAGCGCAACACCGCCTGCCCAGCCCAGGGAAACATGGTGGATGGTGTCGCGTGCTCGGGGCCGGACGGTGGGGCCCGGCCAAACTTGCCGTTCGTCCTGACGTAGTCCCAGTCTGAGCGGTTGAAGAAGCGACTGACCTGCGAAACACGCCTTGTTTCCTCAGCTTTTCCAACGTTTGTCCGGGGCCTGTCTTGTCAAAGTGATCGTTTTTAGTACAAAATGGTGTTTCAGGAAAAGGTGCATTATGTTTTTCGCACCTCGGCAGTGAAGCCGCTGCCGCACAGGTCCGAGTCCCCGTTCATTGGGAGACAGCCGTCTGGATCCGCGATGTAGGCACCGTACTCAAACATTGCTTCGACCCTTTGCGTGTAACTCTGCGGTGGTGTCGGCAGGCCGCTGAGCCTGGTCAGCTTGAGGGACTGAAAGTAGTCGCTCGCTGTCCCCATGTCGTACCCTGACGCCATTTCCGTTTCCACCCCATCAGCGTAAACTCCGCTTTCGAGGAACATCGTGAGGTACTTCATCGAGGCGGTGCCAACCTCTGGTGCACCGTTCACCTCCGGAAATGCAGCAGCCGCGGAGAGCAGCCCACGCCACTGTGTCATCTCCCAGTTGACTGTGCCGTGCCCTGGGTGGCCCCCGTCTACAAGCAGACCGCGAAAGTGTTCGAAGACTCCGAGCAGCAACAGCACGCGGCCAGATGTTGAGAAGGCATCCGCTTGTTGGAAACCAAAGAATGCCTCCGGCCACGGCGCGGCCATGCGTATTCCCATCTCGAGCGACCGCCAGGGTGACTCGAACGTGCCGGTATTGCAGGCGCCGCCCAGCGTCTGTGAGAAGAAAACCACACGGCACACATTGAAAAAACAACTGCTCAATCGATCCTCCGCGCCTGCCGCTGATGACGAATCAATCCATATGGAAACTAAATGCATTGCGTTCTCACCTGCGCATCCCACTGGCAGACGCGTTCTCCGCCGGCGTTGTGTGCGCCCGTGGAGCCCGCTGGCAGACACTTGGCGTGCCCGCTTGTCGCAGCGCTGCTGCTGCTCGCGTTGTTGCATGGAAGATTCATCACCCAGTCCTGCACCAGCGCGTCGAAGTAAGCGGGGTAGATCTTGTTCCCGGTCGAGTTCCACGCGCTGAGGCAGGCCGTGAACGACGAGTGGCGATTGAGCACGTTCATGAACTCGTCGTCGTGATCCGGGCCCCACCAGGTCCAGGTGATTCCGCCGCTCGCGGTGCGCGGAATTTTCACCGGCCCAGACGGGCTCGGGAAGCCGCTGTAGGTGTCATTGAGAACCATCGCATCGACCGTGCCGCCTGCCATTGCTGTGCCTGGGACGGGGGGCTTTTTCATCCGGTGCCACGACGCGGAAGTCCCGTGGCGGTAGTAGTCAGCGATCGCCTGGCAGGCCTTGCCGCGGTCGCCGGACGCGGCGGCGGCCGCCGCCGCCTCGAGGCCTGGATACGAGAGGTTCATCGCGGCGAGCACCGCGGCGCCGAGGGTGGCGTTGCTGGCGCAGATGTTGCTCGTCGACGTTGTGCTGGCTGGCACCGCGTTCACCGCGTTCACCGCGACGATCACCGCGATCAAAGTGAAGGTCGTCAGCATCGGCAGCGCAACCAGTCGCATATTCCCGCACTACCGGCGGGGTGGGACCGCTGGGGGGGGGATTTTCGAGCTGCTGGGCACTCCGATCCTCATATATATCGTCATATATATCTACATATATATATCTATTGCTGGCTGCGCGGCGGCTGGCTTTTCCCATTGGGCAGGGACAATGTGATTTCCCGGTCGGGCAGCCGGCAAGTGGTGACGAGGTGTGTGTGTGCGACGCGACAGACGCGCTGCGGAAACTCAGGTTTTCGACGAATCATAGCGGTCACAAGAGGGCGTCGGGCAGCCGGCTCCGCGCGCGCTCCGCGCGCGCGGGCTCGGACAGCCGCGCAGTAGCGCGTCGGGCTGCCACGTTTTGGTGACGAGGTAGGTGTGGTGGTTGCCCGACCGGGAAATCACATTGTCCCTGCCTTGGCGCGCGCGCTGGGACCCAGGCCCGCCGGTTGAAACGGCCTATGGTGCAACCGGCCTGCGGGTCGTGAGCCGTAGCTGCGGCCGCCAGGGTTTGACACCTGTCCGGCAGTGGGAGCCAAATTGGCTCCCCTGCAGCAGGCACTGCCAGCTGGCTGGACCCACGGATGATGACGCTGGTGCCAACACTCCTGCTGCTCGTGGCAGCGACGGGTGCCGGAGGGCAGGTCTCAGCGGCAACGAACCTGGTGGCAGCCACACCTCCGGTGCGCCTGACTAGTGGGAGCACACAAGCCACAACTGCCTACTGAGGCCTGAGCTGCTGTCTGTCGATCCACACTGGCCCAGATATTGACTTCGCTGATCGGCCTTGCTCACTGTCACTGCATGCACAGCGTGGGTGGAACTCGTATGATGCCTTCACGTGGACGGTGAACGAGACGGAGTTCCTCGAGAACTGTGCGCTCGCGGCGTCGTCCCTCAAGCCGTTCGGCTACGTGAGTGCCTTTTACAATCCGTCCAGCCGCGCAGCCTATGCACAGGCAGTGCCGCAACAGTCTCGCGCGCGGAGTCGACGGGCAACTACAACGACGACTCGGGCAGCAGCAGGCATGCCGCTCCTTGCCTGCTCACGAGGTTTTGCGCGCGTGCGCAGGAGTACTGCGTCGTCGACTTCCTCTGGTATCAGTGCGACTGGCACTATGCTGGGCGCGCTGCCTGCGATTCGGACGATCCGACGTGGCTTGTCGACGACTTCGGGCGCCCGCTCCCGGATCCACTGCGCTGGCCTTCCGCTGCCAACGGCGTTGGCTTTCGCGCTGTGTCCGACCGAGTCCACGCGCTGGGCATGAAGTTTGGAATTCACATCATGGTCGGGACGAGCAAGTACGCGCTGAACAAGACGGTGAAGGGGACTAACTTCCTGGTCTCCGATGTGATCGGCAACGATGCTTGCCCTTGGCCCAGCCATGGGAGCCAGCGACGCTGCACGTGTCAGTGGCAGGCAAAATCTCTCGACATCAACGTCAGCCATCCGGGTGGTCGGGCTTTCTACGATAGTCTGTACGAGCAGTATGCGGGCTGGGAAGTGGACATGATCAAGAACGACTGCGTCTTTGGCCTCGACTACCGCCCTGACCAGATCAAATACCAAAGCGATGCAATTCGCCGGACTGGACGACCGATCGTGTACAGCCTCAGCCCGGGTGGCATCCTCAGCTGGGCCCCGGCCTACGACCTCATCGCGCAGGCAAAGGAGGTGGGCCCATACGTCAACATGTACCGGGTCACGAACGACGCATGGGACGAGTGGTCGGACATCGCGCCGACGACATTTGACGCAGCGCACAACTCTTCGGCGCTGATTGGCGCGCCATCGAGGAATGGGCGGAGCTGGCCAGACATGGATATGCTGGCTCTGGGTTGGATTGGCAGCGCTAGCGATGATGATGGGCCGGACCACTGGGCCAATCTGACACTGGACGAGCAGCGGACGCAGGTGACGCTGTGGTCGATCGCACGATCGCCACTGTTTTTCGGCGGCGATCTCCGGCGGTCAAATCTCACTACCCTCTCGCTGCTGCAGAACAGTAGGGTACTTGCGATAGATTGCTGCTCACACAGCAACAGGCAAGTGGTCGCTAGCTCGGGCGTCCGCGTCTGGACAGCGGCTTCAGGTGACAACGCGACGGTTTACGTTGCGCTCTTCAACCTGCAGCAGGTGACTCAGACTGTGACGGCGACATTCGAGCAGCTCGACATCACGTGGAAAGGCGTGTCGCTCTACGACGTGTGGACCAACAAAAGTGTTCCACCCCCTGGCGGCTCAGCGATTGCAGCAACACTTGGTGGCCATAGCACGCGGCTGCTCGCTGTGCGGGCCCTCTAGACAGAGGGCGGGAAGATGTTCCCCGAGTAGTCAATTCAGTAGTTGATTGAACTCGCTCTCACGGTGATCCTTCTGCCCACTCAAGCAACGTCGGCACAAACCACGGACAGGTCGAAAGCGCTGCAGGAACTGTGACGTTGCGAGGCTTGCGGCTAGCTGTCAAGCCTGACCACATCGTCACTGTCGTCGCCCCAACCTTGCTGGAGTACTCCAAAAACGCTCGCAGCGTGGCCTGCAATCCAAATGAGACAAACAGCCCTGACGAATGAGTCAATCGAACGACGTAGTGGGACTATAGTCCGAGAGCAGCGGCGTCAAAATAGCTGTTCAAACACGATCAGATACCTGGCTGGACATACCTGCGTCCAGCCCTGATGTGTCTTTAAGCCGCTAGCGTCACACGCATCCATCCAAATGCCGGGTGACAGCTGGCTTGGCTTGCCCCCGTGCGTCAGAACGTCCTTCAAAGTCCCGCCAAGGCCGCACCACCGACCTGCGGGCGCAGTGCTCGGCTCCACCACTCCAGCGCTGTGGTTTGTGCATAGTACTGGCTCAATGCTGCGTTCATTGCCTGGTCCAAACGAGGCCCCGAGGGGCGAGTAGGAGCCCATGTTCATCAGCTGCATGCACGACCCACCACAGAGACCACCGTGTCAGCTGAGGCAAGGAAACTCAGACCCGGAAGGCACGCATCGGGCTAAACGCGGCCGAACCTGCGTGGCGAACGGCAATAGCTTCTGGTAGTCCTCCTGGTAGGCATAGTTGAGCGGACCCATGTTCCCACCGCCACCGTTGTTCATCCACGGGTAGTACTTCATGCCGGACTGCGCGATGAATTTCGCAGTGTAGCCCCACAGTGCCGCCGCGTTAGTCTGGTTGTTGCCGAAGCTGTCCTCCCAGTCGGTTGCAAAGCCCGTCGCGTGGCTCGCCGCCAGTTCCCGCAGCACCGAGGCGGCAAACGCTTCCTTCCTCTTCAGTGCGGCCCTGATCAGTCGGTCGGGCGACACACAGTGCTCAGCCTCGGCCTTCCCTTCCGGCGTGATCGACGAGCAGTTGATGCCTTGCAGTGCTGGCCCCGTGTACCCACCAGAGCGGTCGACGAAACCGCCGTAGACTCCGCCTGCGCCCTCGGGCGAGCCGACCCACGGCCCGATCGAGAGGATGACCTCGAGGCCCGCGTCAGAGTACTTCCCTGCTCGATGCGAAGGCGCGTGGTCAGCAAACATTGCAGCGGAACGGTGGAACCGGGACGATTTGAAGCAAAAATATGGAGGAAACGCACGGAGCGAGGAAGAGTTCGGCGGCAGTTTGGCTGGCATCAGCGTGACCAGTTCGCCGGAGGTCGGAATGGAAAACACAGGCTGCACGACGATCCCTACTGTGGCGTCAGCGACGGAGCGGCTCGTGTTAGCCCAGCGGCCAGGGTTGCTGCCGAGCAGAAACGGCTCTACTGCGTCTGGGAAGTTCACTGCCCAGCGCAGCCCTCGCTGCTTCGTGCCTTGGGCGGTGAGCAGCCCGGCAGGGGTGGCATCGTCGCTGCTGGCAGACGACGCCGTGTGCTGCAGCAGCGTCGGCACGAGGAGCAGCGCCACGCCACGGCCACACATCCACTGCACCGCACGCCTCAATGTCAGCACGCGACCGCGCTCGCTACTGTAGGGGAAAAATTCGGCCCGCATTGGGGATAAAGTGATAAGAATGGTCGATAAAGTGATTTTTTAACTTGCGCTCTGCCCCTTTCCCAACCTTGCCCCTTTCTCAAAACTCTGCCCGTGCGCGCTAGCTCTGCCCCTAAAACGGCCCTCGTGGGGCTTTCTGAATCACCTCGGGCGGCATCAAAATCACTTTGGGCAGTGGTAAAATCACCTTGCTCGCGCATAAAAGTGGCCCCAAAAAGTATCACTTTATTCCCAATGCCTTTACCGCCGGGCCGCGCCGCCGCGGCCGGCCGCCGCCGCGCGCGCGCTGTTGTCTGGGCTGGCTGCCAGAATGCTGGCGCTGCTCCTAGCCGCCGCGACGGTCACCGCGATCCCCTCGCAGTGCGGCATACCCCTGCACCCACCGCATGCCTCCTCACCGAGCGTGCTGATCGTCGGCGACGTCGTTTCTGGCCCACACGGTGGCTACCTTCCTCAGCTGCAGCGCCTGGTGAGCCCTGGGCTGGCGACGGTCCAGCACGCCTCGCCAACACTGCAGTCGCCGGGCACCCCGACCACCAGCGCCGCTGCGGCTGCTTGCGCCAGCGCTTGGCTGACCGGGTCGACCTGGGACGTGGTGGTCGTCGCGCTGGGACTCGGCGACTGCGCAACCGGGCACGAATCCACAGACTTCGTCGCCAACCTCCAGCGCATCGCAGCGGCGGCTGGCTCGGCAACGCCGATCGTTTTTGCTACAGCCACACCGTTCTCGTCCACGCTAACGGCAGTCAACGCAAGTTGCGTCCGCAAGAACAACGGGGCGCTAACAGCGGCTGTGGCAGCGTCGCGGTCGTTGCACTGGCACGTGGTCGACCTGGCCAGCGCTGTTTGGGATCCCCGGGTACCGAGCTCGA
>JGI24920J38491_100524_pt1 | contig 8588 bp, 7 predicted proteins | sample LinPFosmplate8_FD_38491 | JGI IMG/M metagenome (IMG submission 38491)
TGGCTGTGGCTGTGGCTGTGGCTGTGGCTGTGGCTGTGGCTGTGGCTGTGGCTGTGGCTGTGGCTGTGGCTGTGGCTCTCCATCATCAAAATCCACATCATCCGCATTCGTGAATTGGAACCTCTTACGTACGACTCTGCCATCCTCATCATCGACGTATTTCAATTCTCCACCAGATGGAATAAGTAAATCTTCTCTTACATTACCAGCATAAATAAGAGAAAATATATTGAAAAATACAACAAATCCTGAAAGAATGGCAGTCTTCTTGCTGTATTTTCCAAGAATGGGAACCATCTTTTTGATGGAAGAATGATTAACCGCTAGAGCAACGACAATCAGAGATGTTCCAAAGAGAATACCTGATGTTCTCGAATAGAAATTCAATAGTCTATCGTTCGAGTTATCAGAATTTACAACTAGTGTTACATATATTACAGATACAATGACAAGTACTCCAACGAGCATTTGATCATCACTCAAGTTCTTGAGTGTTTTGGTCGTATTTTTTAATGCTTTGATCTTCATTTATATAATAGTAATATATTTTATTTCTATGATATTGACCTTTTGACTACATATGCGTTTTTTATATATATAATGCTGTGCGACTTTTCTTAATATAGTATCCGCCGCCTACGAGCGCAGCTAGCGAACCAATGACAATAGAAGCGATAAGAAATACGTTGGTATCATCCTCATTATCCTCGTCATCTTCATCTTCGTCATCTTCATCCTCGTCATCGACAGGATCTTCGACAATAGGCTCTTCAACGACAGGATCTTCGACGACAGGATCTTCGACGACAGGATCTTCGACGACAGGATCTTCGACAATAGGCTCTTCAACGACAGGATCTTCGACGACAGGATCTTCGACGACAGGATCTTCGACGACAGGATCTTCGACGACAGGATCTTCGGACGACCCATATTTTTCTTTGAATATCTTTTCATAACTATTCTTCATTGCTTTCATGACCTCTTGTTTGTCTATGATTGTGCCCCTCATAATGTATTGAGGGTGAAGAAGTTTAATATCACCATTACGTTTTAATTCCCATATAGGCTTATCTTCGGAATCTTTTATTAAGAATGTATTATTTTTAGTAGAAATATTTCGTTCAATACAGTTCTGATTTGTAAAATCTATTATTTGATTTGTCCCACATAAATCGTAGGGGTTTAAATCGGATTCTGTTTTTAAGTATCTAGGAGGACAATGTCTTCTTGTACACACTTCTTGCCCATTGGAAGTTGATCCACATGAATTACACCAGTTCCTATCAATTTTATAGACTGCAGGGGGAGTCTTAGAAGTCCAACCTTCCTTTTCAGAACGATTTGCTAACAGGGTAATAGCAACCGCAACTAAGACAAATGCAACGAATAGGAGTCCCGTCTGTCTAGACATTATAATGTTTAGCATATCATTGTAAGCTGACATATGTTGTATTTATAATTATGACATATAAAAAATCTAGAATTGCGTGGACACCCAGTATCCACCACCCAGTAATATCACGATACCAACTATAATAAGAACGATTAGCATTGTGTTATTTTCATCTTCATCATCAGACGAACCCGATCCCGAGACAGGTGCTGGGGCAGGGTCAGGGTTAGGGGAAGGGTCTTCGTCGACAGGCTCGGAGCCTCCATCTGTGCACTTTAAGTCGACTCCTTTTTCACCCGATATAAACTTGCATTTATCGCTACGCCAATCGCATCGAAAAGCTCCCTTAGCACTATCAGTTTTATAGGATTGGTTGCATTTGGTTTTAGTATCCAGCTTGCCACATGACTTCACTTCGTCGAGAATACCACATTCAAGATTCTCACGAGAAACCGGTCCCCTTCCAAACACAACGGATGTAACCAAAATTACACATACAGCAGCCAGAATATAAATACGTTTGTCACTCTTCAATATTTTCGGTATTTTTGCTTTAGCCATCTATAATTATACATATATAATTTTTTCAGATACACATATACAAATTTTTCAGAATATCAGAATGTATGAAAAAAGATTTTCTCCGTTTATAATAAGTATACGCAAAATCGAATCATGGATGGAAGGAAAATAGATCGGTCTATGGAAAATCCGATAGATAATATTTTGATAGACATATCATATCACGTTGGACAAGCAATAAAGCATATTCCATACATGTCACCAAATGTCATAACATCGTTGTCGCTTATAGTTTCTTTGTATGCTGTATACAAAATATTCAATGGATTTTACATGATTGGGGGAATCCTTTTTTTCTTTGGATACTTTTTAGATTGTTTAGACGGTAATTTTGCGAGATCAAACAATATGGTGACAGATTTTGGAGATTATTACGACCATATATCAGACTCAGTGAAGATTATCGCTCTAATTGCCGTAATACTTGTGTTGAAAATCAAGGTGAAGACGAAAGCTTTATTTTCATTTTGTCTAATATTCCTGACATATTTGTCTTTTATTCAATTGGATTGTCAAGAAAAGAATTCTAACACTCAGAAAACAGATACTTTAAGTGTGTTGAATGGATTGTGTCCGAACAAAAAGTATATAAACAAATCCAGATATTTTGGAACTGGAACGTTTAATTTTATCATATGTATGTTTATTGTTAATATTGGGTTTATCAACAAAATACTCTAAAATTTTCTGTTTTGTCAATCACATTCGAATGAACGTTTTGATTTAAAATATTTACTATATATAATACAATAGCACATCATGTACGAAATTGTAACCGTCGCCACTCATAACGAAGGCAAATTGGACGAATTGATCAACAACGAGTTAAACATCCCAGTAACAGTTCTAGGTATGGGTAAAAAGTGGACAGGGTTCAGAATGAAATACGAATTGATGTATGAACATATACAATCAATGGATGACAACAAAATCATCATCTTCTTAGATGGATTTGACAGTAATATTGTGGGAGATCCTTCTAACGCGATTCAAAAGTTTAAAGAAAAGAATTCTAAATTGTTATTTTCCAAGGACTTTTTCAAAAATAACGAAAGATTACGACTGAATATGAGCATTCATGCATTTACATCATGTAACGACGATAAGATAATCATTAACTCAGGAATGTACATGGGCTACGTAAAATATTTGAAACCATTTTTACAGTATGCCCTGTCACAAACTTGTAAGGATGATCAAAGAAATGCAAACAAGTCATGTAAACAATTTGATTTCATATCTATAGATACAGAGTATGAAATATTTCAAAATCTTCCACCGTTTGATCCTGAAAAACTAAGGAAATCCGATATAGTATTCGTTTCATATCCGGGATCACCTTCAATAAAAAGAACATGCCGTTTTTTTATCGATCTTGGCCAATTCTTTATAACTTCTTTTTTATTCTTATACGTTATACTCATAGCACTGTCTATTTACAAGAAATCTTATACCGCGATTCTTCTTGTCACGATTGTTTTCTTACTCTATCTGTCCAAGATAGACAGAAGCTGTATGTAAAAATATTTACTATATATATATATACAATAATAATACATCATGTACGAAATTGTAACCGTCGCCACTCATAACGAAGGCAAATTGGACGAATTGATCAAGAACGAGTTAAACATCCCAGTAACAGTTCTAGGTATGGGTAAAAAATGGACAGGATTCAGAATGAAATACGAATTGATGTATGAACATATACAATCAATGGATGATAACAAAATCATCATCTTCTTAGATGGATTTGACAGTAATATTGTGGGAGATCCTTCCAACGCGATTCAAAAGTTTCAAGAGAAGAATGCTAAATTGTTATTTTCCAAGGATTTAGAGAACCAGGGAATCTCATTAAAAATGCAGTCCAAGGTCTTCACACCTTGTAAAAACAATGTTATTCTCAACTCTGGAATGTATATGGGTTATGTAAAATATTTGAAACCATTTTACAAGTATACTTTGTCACAAACTTGTAAAGACGATCAAAGAAATGCAAACAAATCATGTAGACACTTTGATTTCATATCTATAGATACAGAATATGAAATATTTCATAACGTTTCTCCATTTGAAAGAAACAAATCAAACATAGAGCCAAATGTCATTTTTGTTTCATATCCAGGAACAATCACAATAAAAAGAGTATATCGCAGTTGTCTTGAGCTCGGACAATTTTTTATTTATTACTTGTTATTGCTCTATATCATTCTAATCACATTGTCCGTTTACAAGAAGTGTTATACTGCGATTATTCTTGTAACGATTTTGTTCTTACTCTATTTTTCTAGGTTAGACAGAAGTTGTATGTAAACGTTTGTCTCGCAATTTTCAAGCAATATCAAACTTAACTGAAAGATTTACTATCTTATTACTTTCAGTCTTTTGATGATTTTTACAACAAAATATGTGATAAATATGAGAACGATTATATTCAACAAAAGCAGAAACTTGTTTAAATTATCATATTTTTCATGGATTTTTTCTTCTTTATCAATTCCGAACAAAGACGATATTACAATAACAAAACATATATATGCTTTAATTATAAAGGTTGGAACATAATTTAGACACTTTCCCCAATTGCTCATGTTCTCTGTTTCTGAAAAGATTTGCGCATAAATATTTTTATGGTATCCATAGCATTCACTTGGATAAGATGTTAGCATATCAATATCATGTGAAATATTTGAACAATTTCTGAATTTCTTTCTCAAATTCTCTCTACCATTTTTCGAATATATCATGGCATGTGTTCCCAACTTGGCTAATAATTTCCTATGATTTAGTGATACCGGATTTACAATAAATTGAATCGAACCTAGAGAATACGAATCGGGTTTCTTCTTTCCTAAGAAATTAGTCACATCATCTATATCTTTTTTTGCTATATCATTATTAAAAATGAAATCATCTTCTAATATTAAGATGTTACGCATGTCTTTTGAAATATCAAAAATATGCATCACTGCGTGAGTCAGATCCTTATAGCTTATATCGACTTCTCCACAATGATAACTTTTAGCACATTTCTTATATCCTTTGTTATAAACGATTATGACTTGTGATGTAGGCTGATGTTTCTTTAACTCATTACGTATATGGGCATGTCTTTCTATTGAATCTTCCATTGTTATGATATAAGTGACATCTACGGATTCATCAAATAATCCTTGCTTATAATTCAAAGTTTCATAAGTATAACAATTATTCATTACATTATACACATATATTTTTTCAACACTTGTGCTTCTCTGTATACGGCTTCAACTGTTTTCTTTGCGAGTTCAATGTCATCGGGCGCAAACGGCCATAAAACGGTCTATCGTGAACTCCCAAAAGACACCACGCAACCCCTGTATACCCTCCACTATCGAAACCATCAAGAGAGTACTTGTCATTGAGATAATTTGATATGTCCATTGCCCTTTGTTTTGACGCATTCCACACGCCGATTTGTTTACACCAAAACATACGCATATATCCGTGCATGATTCCGGTATTTTTCCATTCACACATCGATGAATTCCAAAGATCATCATCTGTGTTGGCATCTTCAAGCTCTTGTAAAGAATAACGTGTAGTATACTTCTCTTTCTTCATCAACTCTTGCATCCAATTCCAACCACTACTTGTCTTCTCATAATCCTTCTTGAAATTCACAAAATTGTCAGAAACTTCACGTCGAATCCATAATTCATCCATATAAACTTTGACATTGTCATTCTTGCGAAGCTTGTTCACCTTATATATGAGATCTTGAGCACTCAGCACACCCCAATTCACGTAAGTAGACATCTTTGAAAGTACATCATTCGTCGGATCGTTCCGACTCTCAGAATAGGATTTCAACTTTTTTTCCGCAAATAGTTTGAATTTGCCATATCCTTCTGCATAAGTCATTTTGAGGTCTATTATAGAAACGTCCTTATGTAAGTCGAAATATCTTTCGCTCAAATTCAAAACAGACTTCATCGCAAATTTTTGTCTAAAATTGGTGTAATTTGGAATCTTTGTTAAATACTGCGTTTGTAGTTTTTGAGCCTTCAGTCTAAACGTATGCGCGGAATACTCTGGCTTGTCCGACACAACCCAAGCCGGAATGACATTATGTGCATCAGTTTGAATCATCTTAACAGTTGAATTTTTCATCAAATCGTTGTCGAATGCTTTGAAATTCTTGATTGGTTTGAAATCTGTAAGGAGCACCACAGAATCTTTCAAAACATTTTTCATTGCATCATGAGGGGAAGAGCCACGAAGAACTTGTATGGAAATGTTGGATTTCGCAAGTTCACCGGCAAAATTTGTAATGACATTTTTAAAGAGATGGTGATGCCTTTGATTCGGGAAAAACGGTGCGTATTTCGAAGGATGCTTTCCATCTCTTAAAGTATTTGGAACAAATACAAACACAGCGATAGGTTTGTTGTATTTTTTCGCCAATTGGATCGCATTGTAAAAACACCAATTGTTCTTGAATCTGTAATCTCGTTTTATAAGGACTGAAATAAATTTTCCATTTTCATTGATGGGTTTTGTGTTGAGCTCTCGACAACGTTCGAGATCCATTATTATATGATGTATATAAAAATCTAAAAATCTCTACAGTTTCTAGTTTAGTTTCTAGCAATTCATATAAAATTCATATAAAATTCATATAAAATTCATATAAAGATAAAGATCTATATATCTAAAAATGAAGACTCTTTTGGTCGTCGAATCGAAGGGGAAAATCGATAAAATCAAGAAATTAACAGGCTGTGATGTAACCGCATCCTTAGGCCACTTGAAAACTCTTTCTCCCACGTTGAAGTGGTTCGACGTCTCTGCTTTAAAGCCGGAGTACATCACAATTAGAGACAAATCAAAAGTCATAAAAAATCTCAAGGAAAAGGCAAAGAAATACGATAAAATCATCGTTGCGTCCGATAACGACCGCGAGGGAGAAATGATCGGATTGAACATTTGTGAGATTCTCAAGCTTGATCCATCTAAAACAGACCGAATAATATTCAATGAAATTACAGAGAAGGCATTGAAAAAAGCTATAGAAAACCCTAGCAAAATTGATATGAATATCGTGAATGCACAAAAAGCCAGGGCCGTTCTTGATTTGGTTTATGGTTTTACTATTTCTCCAATCGTATCAAAATTCATAGGAACATTCGGACTGTCTGCAGGAAGAGTTCAGTCACCTGCTTTATTAGAGATTTACAAGCGGCAAAAAATGCAAGATGAAGATCTTGGAAAATCCTTAAAGATTTTAGCAGATATTGATAATTTTACAGCAACATTGAAGAGCAACTTTACAGAGAAGAATCTTGAGAAATGGCTGAAAACTATCCATAAGTTCAAAGTGATTTCAAGAGAAACAAAAGAAAGGCAAGAAAATCCACCACATCCCTTTTCGACATCATCGCTTCAACAATCAGCATATAATACATTAGGAATGACTCCAAAAAACACAATGTCAATCGCACAGAAACTCTACGAACAAGGTCTCATTACTTACATGAGAACGGATAGCGTATTCTTATCAAATTCTTTTCTAAGTCAAGCAAAAAGTCACATCTCTGAAAAATATGGAGAAAATTATTCAAAAACTCGCCAATTTTCAAATAAAGGTAAGTCACAGAACGCACACGAAGCCATTCGTCCAACGAATCTATCTAGGGTTCCAAGCTCGGCCCCGCTCCTAAAGCTATACAATTTGATAGTCAATCGAACTCTAGCTTCACAAATGTCTCCTCATAAATTCGATGAAGAAATTACGAGACTCAAAACCAATGATGATTTATGGGAAATTTCGACGAAACACACAACCTTCGACGGATTCAAAATATTGTCAAATTCGATTTACAACGATAAAAAATTCAATGCACCTATCAACGATGACTTAGACTTTAAGGAAGTTTCTATTGAAGAATACGTCAAAGATACGAAGCCTCCTTATAATCTGTCGACCGCGGTAAAAATGATGGAGGTGGAGGGTATTGGAAGACCGTCAACATATGCTTCAATTTTAGACAAACTGCAGGATCGGATGTATGTGTCAATTGAAACAAATGAAACAAAAATCATAGAGAATCGCAAAATTGTGTTACGAGACTCACAGGTTTCTTCTTCAAAAACAATACAGAAAAAAGGAGGTCAGAAAAACTGTTTGATTTTGACAGAACTCGGTAAGAAAGTTACAGACTTTTTCGAGTCGAATCTAAAACAAACAACATCGTCAAAATTAACAGCAGATTTGGAAGAGAATCTTGATTTGGTGGCAGATGGAGACTTGGATTGGGAAAAGGTCATCAAAGACTTCCACACAAACATGACTCATGAAACAAGTTCTATAAAAATCGAAAAGAATGATTCTGTCAATTATATCAAATTATTCCACGATGAAAGCCAGGTAAAAATAGGTCTTGTGAAGACTCGCTATGGATTGTGTCTTCGAAGAGATTCAAATGGCGAAACAAAATTTCAGTCGATCCCAACAAAAATGACAAAAGGTTTGACGACAAAAGACGCTTTAAATCTTATGAAATTTCCCAAAAACCTTGGAACCTACGAAATAAAGGTGTGTGGGATCCCCGGGTACCGAGCTCGA
>JGI24920J38491_100340_pt1 | contig 8487 bp, 8 predicted proteins | sample LinPFosmplate8_FD_38491 | JGI IMG/M metagenome (IMG submission 38491)
TGCAGGTCGACTCTAGAGGATCCCACTTATCACATGGTCTAAATTGATATTTCTTCAGGCCCTTATTCGTTTTACCATACGTAATCTTTGATGATAACATTAACTTTCCAGGAATCAATGTAAAATCTTTATCATACAATCCACCAATTACACAGGATTCCTCAATTATTCCCTTAAAACATGCACTGTTCTTAATGTATGAAGGAATGTCGATCGTTTCATTATGTGTAAGATTGAACTTATCTTTTAGTATTACCGATTGATTCGGCGCAAAATTATTGTCGTCTTTACAAATGACCAAATATATGCTAACATTGTCAAGAATCCAAACATATTTTCGTTGATCCGTTATATCTAAAACGAATGCCATCTTACAATGTGTATAGTATATATATTATATTGTGATCCAAGTGTGATTCAGGTTTGAGACGTTTCGAAAGTCATTTTACATTTTTTCATGTATATTATGAAAAATGGTTGAAAAACGACCTTAAAAATATATGTGTAACATAAAACGTCAAACATGTTTGACCCCAATGTTTTTGGAGAGCGCATTTTGCATTTCGAGACTGGTGAGCGTTGCTACGCTAACGCTGTCCCGGATATCAACAATACATGCCGTGTGCACCTTTACAAGTTACACGAGAGCGAAGATGACATTGACAATGATGGAGTTTGCATGAAGGTGCGAACGCATAATGATGAGTTTGCGTACATGAGCACTGTTCCTATCGTTTCCATTGGAAACGTTGATGAGTATTATGCAGGAACCGGATCGTCTTGTGATTTTAACGCAAATGGACGCATCATTAACATTCCTATCAATTAAATCTAACGATTTTTCCACCGGTTTTGGTGGTTTTTTTACTAATTTTCCCAAACATTTAAACTGAAACATTTCAAAGTCAAGAAACTTACAGACTTTTCAAGTAAGCCAGATCTATCTCTTCAACTGTTTTATTTTTCATTGGAAAAAACGTTGGTTTTCCCTTACCTTGCTTCTTCATAATGTACATACCACGTGTTCCGTTACGAATAGACCAAGTTTCATCGAATTCCTTGACAATTTTGCTTGAGGTTTCCTCAAGTTTCTGTCGAATTTCTTCTGAGGTTGTTGGTTCTTTGTCAAAATTTACAGTTTTTCCGTCTGACGACACATAGTAACCATACTTGGACACCTTTATTTCGTAGGTTCCAAGATTTTTGGGAAATTTCATAAGATTTAAAGCGTCTTTTGTCGTCAAACCTTTTGTCATTTTTGTTGGGATCGACTGAAATTTTGTTTCGCCATTTGAATCTCTTCGAAGACACAATCCATAGCGAGTCTTCACAAGACCTATTTTTACCTGGCTTTCATCGTGGAATAATTTGATATAATTGACAGAATCATTCTTTTCGATTTTTATAGAACTTGTTTCATGAGTCATGTTTGTGTGGAAGTCTTTGATGACCTTTTCCCAATCCAAGTCTCCATCTGCCACCAAATCAAGATTCTCTTCCAAATCTGCTGTTAATTTTGACGATGTTGTTTGTTTTAGATTCGACTCGAAAAAGTCTGTAACTTTCTTACCGAGTTCTGTCAAAATCAAACAGTTTTTCTGACCTCCTTTTTTCTGTATTGTTTTTGAAGAAGAAACCTGTGAGTCTCGTAACACAATTTTGCGATTCTCTATGATTTTTGTTTCATTTGTTTCAATTGACACATACATCCGATCCTGCAGTTTGTCTAAAATTGAAGCATATGTTGACGGTCTTCCAATACCCTCCACCTCCATCATTTTTACCGCTGTCGACAGATTATAAGGAGGCTTCGTATCTTTGACGTATTCTTCAATAGAAACTTCCTTGAAGTCTAAGTCATCGTTGATAGGTGCATTGAATTTTTTATCGTTGTAAATCGAATTTGACAATATTTTGAATCCGTCGAAGGTTGTGTGTTTCGTCGAAATTTCCCACAAATCATCATTGGTTTTGAGTCTCGTAATTTCTTCATCGAATTTATGAGGAGACATTTGTGACGCTAGAGTTCGATTGACTATCAAATTGTATAGCTTTAGGAGCGGGGCCGAGCTTGGAACCCTAGATAGATTCGTTGGACGAATGGCTTCGTGTGCGTTCTGTGACTTACCTTTATTTGAAAATTGGCGAGTTTTTGAATAATTTTCTCCATATTTTTCAGAGATGTGACTTTTTACTTGACTTAGAAAAGAATTTGATAAGAATACGCTATCCGTTCTCATGTAAGTAATGAGACCTTGTTCGTAGAGTTTCTGTGCGATTGACATTGTGTTTTTTGGAGTCATTCCTAATGTATTATATGCTGATTGTTGAAGCGATGATGTCGAAAAGGGAGGTGGTGGATTTTCTTGCCTTTCTTTTGTTTCTCTTGAAATCACTTTGAACTTATGGATAGTTTTCAGCCATTTCTCAAGATTCTTCTCTGTAAAGTTGCTCTTCAATGTTGCTGTAAAATTATCAATATCTGCTAAAATCTTTAAGGATTTTCCAAGATCTTCATCTTGCATTTTTTGCCGCTTGTAAATCTCTAATAAAGCAGGTGACTGAACTCTTCCTGCAGACAGTCCGAATGTTCCTATGAATTTTGATACGATTGGAGAAATAGTAAAACCATAAACCAAATCAAGAACGGCCCTGGCTTTTTGTGCATTCACGATATTCATATCAATTTTGCTAGGGTTTTCTATAGCTTTTTTCAATGCCTTCTCTGTAATTTCATTGAATATTATTCGGTCTGTTTTAGATGGATCAAGCTTGAGAATCTCACAAATGTTCAATCCGATCATTTCTCCCTCGCGGTCGTTATCGGACGCAACGATGATTTTATCGTATTTCTTTGCCTTTTCCTTGAGATTTTTTATGACTTTTGATTTGTCTCTAATTGTGATGTACTCCGGCTTTAAAGCAGAGACGTCGAACCACTTCAACGTGGGAGAAAGAGTTTTCAAGTGGCCTAAGGATGCGGTTACATCACAGCCTGTTAATTTCTTGATTTTATCGATTTTCCCCTTCGATTCGACGACCAAAAGAGTCTTCATTTTTAGATATATAGATCTTTATCTTTATATGAATTTTATATGAATTTTATATGAATTTTATATGAATTGCTAGAAACTAAACTAGAAACTGTAGAGATTTTTAGATTTTTATATACATCATATAATAATGGATCTCGAACGTTGTCGAGAGCTCAACACAAAACCCATCAATGAAAATGGAAAATTTATTTCAGTCCTTATAAAACGAGATTACAGATTCAAGAACAATTGGTGTTTTTACAATGCGATCCAATTGGCGAAAAAATACAACAAACCTATCGCTGTGTTTGTATTTGTTCCAAATACTTTAAGAGATGGAAAGCATCCTTCGAAATACGCACCGTTTTTCCCGAATCAAAGGCATCACCATCTCTTTAAAAATGTCATTACAAATTTTGCCGGTGAACTTGCGAAATCCAACATTTCCATACAAGTTCTTCGTGGCTCTTCCCCTCATGATGCAATGAAAAATGTTTTGAAAGATTCTGTGGTGCTCCTTACAGATTTCAAACCAATCAAGAATTTCAAAGCATTCGACAACGATTTGATGAAAAATTCAACTGTTAAGATGATTCAAACTGATGCACATAATGTCATTCCGGCTTGGGTTGTGTCGGACAAGCCAGAGTATTCCGCGCATACGTTTAGACTGAAGGCTCAAAAACTACAAACGCAGTATTTAACAAAGATTCCAAATTACACCAATTTTAGACAAAAATTTGCGATGAAGTCTGTTTTGAATTTGAGCGAAAGATATTTCGACTTACATAAGGACGTTTCTATAATAGACCTCAAAATGACTTATGCAGAAGGATATGGCAAATTCAAACTATTTGCGGAAAAAAAGTTGAAAGCCTATTCTGAGAGTCGGAACGATCCGACGAATGATGTACTTTCAAAGATGTCTACTTACGTGAATTGGGGTGTGCTGAGTGCTCAAGATCTCATATATAAGGTGAACAAGCTTCGTAAGAATGACAATGTCAAAATTTACATGGATGAATTATGGATTCGACGTGAAGTTTCTGACAATTTTGTGAATTTCAAGAAGGATTATGAGAAGACAAGTAGTGGTTGGAATTGGATGCAAGAGTTGATGAAGAAAGAGAAGTATACTACACGTTATTCTTTACAAGAGCTTGAAGATGCCAACACAGATGATGATCTTTGGAATTCATCGATGTGTGAATGGAAAAATACCGGAATCATGCACGGATATATGCGTATGTTTTGGTGTAAACAAATCGGCGTGTGGAATGCGTCAAAACAAAGGGCAATGGACATATCAAATTATCTCAATGACAAGTACTCTCTTGATGGTTTCGATAGTGGAGGGTATACAGGGGTTGCGTGGTGTCTTTTGGGAGTTCACGATAGACCGTTTTATGGCCGTTTGCGCCCGATGACATTGAACTCGCAAAGAAAACAGTTGAAGCCGTATACAGAGAAGCACAAGTGTTGAAAAAATATATGTGTATAATGTAATGAATAATTGTTATACTTATGAAACTTTGAATTATAAGCAAGGATTATTTGATGAATCCGTAGATGTCACTTATATCATAACAATGGAAGATTCAATAGAAAGACATGCCCATATACGTAATGAGTTAAAGAAACATCAGCCTACATCACAAGTCATAATAGTTTATAACAAAGGATATAAGAAATGTGCTAAAAGTTATCATTGTGGAGAAGTCGATATAAGCTATAAGGATCTGACTCACGCAGTGATGCATATTTTTGATATTTCCAAAGACATGCGTAACATCTTAATATTAGAAGATGATTTCATTTTTAATAATGATATAGCAAAAAAAGATATAGATGCTGTGACTGATTTCTTAGGAAAGAAGAAACCCGATTCGTATTCTCTAGGTTCGATTCAATTTATTGTAAATCCGGTATCACTAAATCATAGGAAATTATTAGCCAAGTTGGGAACACATGCCATGATATATTCGAAAAATGGTAGAGAGAATTTGAGAAAGAAATTCAGAAATTGTTCAAATATTTCACATGATATTGATATGCTAACATCTTATCCAAGTGAATGCTATGGATACCATAAAAATATTTATGCGCAAATCTTTTCAGAAACAGAGAACATGAGCAATTGGGGAAAGTGTCTAAATTATGTTCCAACCTTTATAATTAAAGCATATATATGTTTTGTTATTGTAATATCGTCTTTGTTCGGAATTGATAAAGAAGAAAAAATCCATGAAAAATATGATAATTTAAACAAGTTTCTGCTTTTGTTGAATATAATCGTTCTCATATTTATCACATATTTTGTTGTAAAAATCATCAAAAGACTGAAAGTAATAAGATAGTAAATCTTTCAGTTAAGTTTGATATTGCTTGAAAATTGCGAGACAAACGTTTACATACAGCTTCTGTCTATCTTGGACAGATAGAGTAAAAAAACAATCGTGACAAGAAGAATCGCGGTATAAGATTTCTTGTAAATAGACAGTGCTATGAGTATAACGTATAAGAATAAAAAAGAAGTTATAAAGAATTGGCCAAGATCGATAAAAAAACGGCATGTTCTTTTTATTGAAGGTGATCCCGGATATGAAATGAATACTATATCGGATTTCCTTAGTTTTTCACTACCAAACGGTGGAAGATTTTGAAATATTTCATAATCTGTATCTATAGATATGAAATCAAAGTGTTTACATGACTTGTTTGCATTTCTTTGATCATCCTTACAAGTTTGTGACAGGGCATACTGTAAAAATGATTTCAAATATTTTACGTAGCCCATGTACATTCCTGAGTTAATGATTATCTTATCGTCGTTACATGATGTAAATGCATGAATGCTCATATTCAGTCGTAATCTTTCGAGTCGTAATCTTTCGTTTTGAAAGTCCTTGGAAAATAACAATTTAGCGTTCTTCTCCTTAAACTTTTGAATCGCATTGGGAGGATGTCCCACTATATTACTGTCAAATCCATCTAAGAATATGATGATTTTGTTATCATCCATTGATTGTATATGTTCATACATCAATTCGTATTTCATTCTGAATCCTGTCCACTTTTTACCCATACCTAGAACTGTTACTGGGATGTTTAACTCGTTGTTGATCAATTCGTCCAATTTGCCTTCGTTATGAGTGGCGACGGTTACAATTTCGTACATGATGTGCTATTGTATTATATATAGTAAATATTTTAAATCAAAACGTTCATTCGAATGTGATTGACAAAACAGAAAATTTTAAAATCTTAGAGTATTTTGTTGATAAACCCAATATTAACAATAAACATACATATGATAAAATTAAACGTTCCAGTTCCAAAATATCTGGATTTGTTTATATACTTTTTGTTCGGACACAATCCATTCAACACACTTAAAGTATCTGTTTTCTGAGTGTTAGAATTCTTTTCTTGACAATCCAATTGAATAAAAGACAAATATGTCAGGAATATTAGACAAAATGAAAATAAAGCTTTCGTCTTCACCTTGATTTTCAACACAAGTATTACGGCAATTAGAGCGATAATCTTCACTGAGTCTGATATATGGTCGTAATAATCTCCAAAATCTGTCACCATATTGTTTGATCTCGCAAAATTACCGTCTAAACAGTCTAAAAAGTATCCAAAGAAAAAAAGGATTCCTCCAATCATGTAAAATCCATTGAATATTTTGTATACAGCATACAAAGAAACTATAAGCGACAACGATGTTATGACATTTGGTGACATGTATGGAATATGCTTTATTGCTTGTCCAACGTGATATGATATGTCTATCAAAATATTATCTATCGGATTTTCCATAGACCGATCTATTTTCCTTCCATCCATGATTCGATTTTGCGTATACTTATTATAAACGGAGAAAATCTTTTTTCATACATTCTGATATTCTGAAAAATTTGTATATGTGTATCTGAAAAAATTATATATGTATAATTATAGATGGCTAAAGCAAAAATACCGAAAATATTGAAGAGTGACAAACGTATTTATATTCTGGCTGCTGTATGTGTAATTTTGGTTACATCCGTTGTGTTTGGAAGGGGACCGGTTTCTCGTGAGAATCTTGAAAACTGTGGTATTCTCGACGAAGTGAAGTCATGTGGCAAGCTGGATACTAAAACCAAATGCAACGAATCCTATAAAACTGATAGTGCTAAGGGAGCTTTTCGATGCGATTGGCGTAGCGAGAAATGCAAGTTTATATCGGGTGAAAAAGGAGCCGACTTAAAGTGCACGTTTGGAGGCTCCGAGCCTGTCGACGAAGACTCTTCCCCTAACCCTGAACCTGCCCCAGCACCTGCCCCAGCACCTGTCTCGGGATCGGGTTCGTCTGATGATGAAGATGAAAATAACACAATGCTAATCGTTCTTATTATAGTTGGTATCGTGATATTACTGGGTGGTGGATACTGGGTGTCCACGCAATTCTAGATTTTTTATATGTCATAATTATAAATACAACATATGTCAGCTTACAATGATATGCTAAACATTATAATGTCTAGACAGACGGGACTCCTATTCGTTGCATTTGTCTTAGTTGCGGTTGCTATTACCCTGTTAGCAAATCGTTCTGAAAAGGAAGGTTGGACTTCTAAGACTCCCCCTGCAGTCTATAAAATTGATAGGAACTGGTGTAATTCATGTGGATCAACTTCCAATGGGCAAGAAGTGTGTACAAGAAGACATTGTCCTCCTAGATACTTAAAAACAGAATCCGATTTAAACCCCTACGATTTATGTGGGACAAATCAAATAATAGATTTTACAAATCAGAACTGTATTGAACGAAATATTTCTACTAAAAATAATACATTCTTAATAAAAGATTCCGAAGATAAGCCTATATGGGAATTAAAACGTAATGGTGATATTAAACTTCTTCACCCTCAATACATTATGAGGGGCACAATCATAGACAAACAAGAGGTCATGAAAGCAATGAAGAATAGTTATGAAAAGATATTCAAAGAAAAATATGGGTCGTCCGAAGATCCTGTCGTCGAAGATCCTGTCGTCGAAGATCCTGTCGTCGAAGATCCTGTCGTCGAAGATCCTGTCGTTGAAGAGCCTATTGTCGAAGATCCTGTCGTCGAAGATCCTGTCGTCGAAGATCCTGTCGTCGAAGATCCTATTGTCGAAGATCCTGTCGTCGAAGAGCCTGTCGATGACGAGGATGAAGATGACGAAGATGAAGATGACGAGGATAATGAGGATGATACCAACGTATTTCTTATCGCTTCTATTGTCATTGGTTCGCTAGCTGCGCTCGTAGGCGGCGGATACTATATTAAGAAAAGTCGCACAGCATTATATATATAAAAAACGCATATGTAGTCAAAAGGTCAATATCATAGAAATAAAATATATTACTATTATATAAATGAAGATCAAAGCATTAAAAAATACGACCAAAACACTCAAG
>JGI24920J38491_100205_pt1 | contig 7622 bp, 5 predicted proteins | sample LinPFosmplate8_FD_38491 | JGI IMG/M metagenome (IMG submission 38491)
CGAGCTCGGTACCCGGGGATCCCACTGATCGACATCACCGTAGACGGCAAACGGATCAAAGCGGTCGCACAGGTGAGCAAGCAGGCTTTCTGCTATGTCTTCGACCGCGTGACCGGCGAACCGGTGTGGCCAATCGTCGAGCGCGAGGTGCCCCAGTCCAAGGCCTCCGGAGAGCAATCCTCTCCGACCCAACCCTTCCCGAGCAAGCCGGCCGCATTCGACAGACAGGGGCTGACCGAAGACGACCTCATCGATTTCACCCCGGAGCTCCGACAGATCGCCAGGGAGGTGATCGCCGCATACGACACCGGTCCTCTCTTTTCGCCGCCGACGGCGAGGGGGGTGATTCAGGTACCGGGTCTGGTCGGCGGAGCGAGTTGGGCCGGCGCCGCGGTCAATCCGGCCGGCGTGATCTTCGTACCTTCCTACACCAGCCCGGCCATTCTGCGTCTGCACGAGAGGGATCCGGCTACCGGGTACGCCTACACAGGCTCGTACGAATGGGGCCCCACCGGCCCCGACGATCTGCCCATTCTCAAGCCGCCCTACGGCCGCATCACCGCGATCGACCTGAACACGGGGAAACACGTCTGGGTGTCCGCGGTAGGTCGGGGTCCCATCGATCACCCCCTGCTGAAGGACCTCAGAAATCTACCGCCCCTCGGATGGAGTAGACGAGTCTTCCCGATCGCGACCCAGCACCTCCTGCTGGCCGTGCAGGCGGGCATTGCCGGGGAGGCCGTCGTTTCCAAACGCGGCAATGCGATGCTGTTCACCTCGAAGACCTCGGAGCCCTATCTGTTTGCCTTCGATCCCGCCAATGGTGTGCAGCTCGCCCGGATCGAGCTCCCCGCCAGCCCCTTCGGCGCGCCGATGACCTATGCTGTCGACGGCGTGCAGTACGTGTCGATCCCCATCGGCGGTTGCGACGAGCCGGCGGAGCTGGTGACCCTGGCGCTGCCTTGAGCACGAGGCCGGCTGCGGCAGAATCTCATTTTTTGAGCTAGCAGAGGCCGGCTGCGGCAGAATCATTTGAGCTGGCAGCAGGTGTGGGGGGCGAGGCCTTGTTGAATTCAGCTGCTCGATGATCGTCCAGCTGCCCGTTCAACGTTGGGCGCTGCCGATCTCGTACACTCTATTTGTGTGTCCGTCGTGGATCTATCCAAGGTATCTCGTGTACGGACGACAGTGCGTCCCCTTTTTACGAGATCAAGCTTCTTTCCGATGAGGACAGAGGAGATCAGCCTCTGCGAGCACTTCTGAAAAGATCACCGTGCGCCGGGTCGAACACTCCCTGCGGCTTTTCATACCGACAAGGGGAGCCCTGCCTCAACACAAGTCGACGCAGCCTCTCGAAATGTATCCGATCACATCGCAGCCGGTCCCGCAAGCATCGGTGGGCGTTCGGCAGCGCGGCTGTGCTTTCATCGGGGTCTCAGCAAATTCGGCTGGCGTTGGTATTCTTGCGGATGAAGAGCGGCCGCACGGACCCGTCGCGAACTCGAGCGTTCCCTGCCGAAACCCCCATCCCTCGGTCCAGTCGCGCCTGTTGAACTCGAGCGAGACCAGGCCGGCCGCGCTTGCCGCGCTCGCCCGTCACCAACGCCAGGACAGCAAGAAACGATACCGACCTGAATGTCATGCCTCTTCGCCTGCTTCATTCGCCTCCTCCCAGTGTCGTTGTGCGGCGGCCCTCAGACCTTCGTCATCCAGCTTCTCGACACGGCTCAGCTTCTCTTGCACATCTGGCTTGACGCAGGGATTCGAGGAGCCCGCATAGGCGTAGATCATCGACCAGCGCCCCTGCGAGCTCAAATTCGGATCCGAGGCGTGCAACGTGTTGCCGTGAAAATACAACACCGAGCCGGCAGGCATCTCGCAGTGGACTTCATCCATCTCCCGCAGGGCGATCTCGACGCGTTCGGGATCGGCCTGCCGTTGAGAACCGAACTTGGCGTGATTGAGCCGGCCGATGCGATTGGATCCCCTGATAACTCTCAGGCAGCCGTTGTCGCGATTCGCCGGATCGAGCGCTACCATAACGCTGATGAAGTTGGGATAGAAGAACTCCTGGTAGTGGTAGCCGTAGTCCTGATGCCACTGCCAGCCGCCCGTATTGGGGTCCTTCCGCATGTTCAGCGTGTAGTAGTGGGAGGCCGCGTCGTCGAACAGCTGTTCGAGGGGCTCGACGATGCGGGCGCTGCGCGCCAGCGCGCCAAATACATCGTCGGTGAGTTCGGCGCGGTAGATCAGACGCGTGTCCATCCCTCCCTCGCCTTCGTAATTCTTGTTGTCTGAGATCTCGGCTGCAAGGCTGGGGTCCTCCTTGGCGATTCGCAGGACGAACTCGACGACTTCAGGGTCGATGAGCTCCTCGAGGATCAGATAACCGTCCTCCGCAAAGCGCTGGACCTGCTCGCTGCCGATGCCGTTGGCGCTCATCAACCGTACACCTCCTGAATCAGCCGCCTGATGTAGCCGTTCGCATACGCTTTCCCGTATCGCGCCGAATCGCCTCCCTGGAACTGCGGCGTGTGATCCATCATGAAGGGCCCGTTGAATCCGTTGTCTCGGTAGACCTCCATCGCCCGCTTCATGTCGATGTCGCCTTCGTCCATAAAGACTTCCTCGAAATGGGGAAGCTGTCCGCGCACGTTCCTGAAATGCACCCATTGGACTTTATTTTTCGCTGACATCTCCGCGATGAAGTCGTAGACGCCCTGGCCGAGAAGCTCCGTCATGCATCCCTGGCAGAAAAGCATCCGATGACTGTCGCTGGGGACAGCCTCGAAAATTCGTCTGAACTGATCGGTCGTCGAGCAGACCTGTGCCACGCCCCCCAGCGGCTCGGGTACGGGCGGGTCGTCGGGATGGAGCGCCATCGTCACCCCAGTCTTCTCGGCGACGGGAATCACGGCTCTCATGAACGACTCCATCCTCTCCCACATCTCTTCCGCGGTCACTTCCGGACTGTAGAGCTCGGGCCGATGCTGCATGAACAGATCGTAGTCGAAGGTGCTGTAGCCGGCGCCGCCGCGGCCGATCGTCCTCGGCGTGCGGAAATTCCCCATCGGTTTGTAGTTCCATCCGAGCGACGGAATGCCCGCCTGCCCCAACGATTCAAGCAAGCGGCACCAGATCTCGACCCCCTCGTCGGCCCCCTCCAGCCCGAGCGGGATCGCTCTCGGGCACGAGTAGAAGACGTTGTTCAGCTTCATCCCCTTCGCTTCGATCTTCTCCCTGGCCTGCTCGAAAAGCTCTGTCGGAACTCTCCCTTCGTTGATGTTAAGCTCGTGGCCTTCGTCACTCGCGAATTCGCGCGTCTCGAGATGGATTGTGTCGACGCTGATCGCCTTCATGAAGTCCAGCCAGTCGGTGTCCAGATCTGCCCACCCTATCTGATCCTGTAGTAGCATATGAACCTTCCTTATGCGCTCGCCGGTGGGTGCTTTCCACTCCGCTCAAGCAGGTTTCTCAGAACCAGAGTCTCCGCTTTCCAGGGCTGCGGCGATCTTCGACTTGTCGGGCCGGCGCATCCGCTTCGCCCTCTTCGCGGGCGTCGCCCCTTTCGGATTAGCATGACTCGAGTCGATTCCTCCGGCCACGAGAACACCGACATCGCCGCGATATCTGACCGCTTCCCCGCTTTGAAGGCGTAGAACAGCGGTGTCTCGTCCCCATCGTTTCGAGCGTTGGGGTCTCCGGACGCAGCCTCGCCTGGATCCCGCCTCGATGCTTGACCACATTCACTCCGACGAACGCGGGGCCACGGGGGCCTCCGGCCACGGATGCAGCATGTCCGGAATCCCGCCATCCAGGAGCGGATCTTCCGTATCGCGCATCCATCGATCCAGCGCAGTCAGCAATTCCTCCTTCACACTCGCCAGTTGCGGGTCATCTGCAACGTTGTGCCAGTCATACGGATCTTTCTCGAGATCGAACAGCTCGATTTCATCCCTGGGCTCCGTCCCGTGCGGAAACAGGCTTGACGGGTAGGACTCGAAGGTCTCGCGAATGGCTGGCACATTCTCTGCCGTCCAGCCGCTCTTCAAGGAAGTGTCAAAGTTCTTGATCAGATGGTATCGCTCCGTTCGAACGGAGCGCATCGGGTCGTTACTGGGGCCGTGCCAGTTGCGCTCGGCGTAGATCATCTGCTTCGGCGTGTAGTCGCCGCCGGTCAGCAGCGGCCAGAACGACTTTCCCTGAATGTCGTCGGGAGTGTCCGCACCCACTGCGTCCAGAAAAGTAGGCACAAAGTCGATATTCTGGATCAGATGATCGACTCTTGTACCCGGCACAATTCCAGGACCGCGCATCGTGCACGCGATCTCCACGCCAAGTTCGTAAAGCGTTCCCTTCCCGCGCAAGCCTTCCATCCCGTGATCTGTGTTGAACATGATAACCGTGTTATCCCTGAACCCGAGCCGATCGATGGCGTTGAAGAGCCGTCCCAGATGATAGTCGAGGTAGCGGATGCATTCCTGGTAGTTGGCCATCTCTCGTCTAACCTGGGGCGAGTCCACGAACGTCGGTGGGATGGGAACATCCTCATCCGCCCAGCCGTAGCGATCGAGGGGCGGATCGGATCCCCCTTCTTCGCGATTGGCGAAATACGTCCCCCACTGTGATCCGTGGACCTCGATCGTCCCCATGTTCAGGTAGAACGGCTGTGTCTCCTCACCTACTCGCGACCTGAGAAACTCAATCGCGTTGTCGACCGCGACCGCGGCCCGGGGGTCCGCCGGTTTGTATTCCACGAACCGATGGTCCTGGCGAAACTTCCTGGCGTGATCGAGTCCTGTCAGCGCCGTGTGGTATCCCGCCTCGTTCATGTGATCGACGATCGTCCGCCGCTCGACCGGCAGGCTCCAGCCTCGATTGACCAGACCCATGAGGCCGTTCGTGTGGGCGTACTGCCCTGTCCAGGCACATCCTCTGGAAGGACTGCAAGCGGTCGTCGTGCAATAGGTCTTGTCGAACAGCGCGCCTTCGCGGGCGAATCGATCGAGATTCGGCGACTCGAAGCCGCGGCCATAACAGCCCAGCATGCGCCCCAGATCGTGCGCGACGAGGTAGATGATGTTGGGTCGATCCATGACTCCTCCCCTGGCGACCGCAGCGCAGGGCTACGCCAGATCCAGCTCCTCAGCCCGGTGACAACTCACCCGGCGCTTCCCCTCGAGTTGACGCAGCTCGGGCACCTGCGACCTGCAGCGGTCCTGGACGAAGGGACAGCGCGGATGGAAGGCACACCCGGGCGGCGGGTTGCCCGGATCCGCCACCTCCCCTTCGATGAAGTCCCCCGGCGGCTGCGACGGATCGGGCACCGGGGCCGCGTCCAGCAGGCTGCGTGTATACGGATGCCGTGGCGTGCGGAACAACTCCTCCGTCTGGGCAAGCTCGACGATGCGGCCCACATACATCACCGCGATGCGATCGCAGATGTGACGCACGACGCTCAAATCGTGAGCGATGAAAAGATAGGTCAACCCGAGATCCCGCTGCAGTTGACCGAGCAGGTTGAGGATCTGCGCCTGCACCGACACGTCCAATGCCGACACCGGTTCGTCGGCGACGATGAGACGGGGGTTCAGCGCCAGGCCGCGGGCGATTCCGATACGCTGTCGCTGCCCACCGGAGAAGGCGTGTGGGTAGCGCTGCAGGTGCAGCGGGTTCAGTCCCACCTGGGCCAGCAGTTCGCGCACCCGGGTCTCGCGCTGCGCGCGATCCTTCATGCCCATGCTGACGAACAGGGGCTCGCCGACAATGTCGAACACCGTCATGCGCGGGTTCAGCGACGCGTAGGGGTCCTGGAAGATGAGCTGCATGTGACGCCGCAGGTTCTTCAACTGCCCGTGGTCGGCTCGCGCCACGTCGACGATGTTGCCGTCGACGCGGAAGTGAATCTCGCCGTCGGTGGGATCCAGCGCCCGCAGAATGCAATGGCCGACGGTCGTCTTCCCGGAGCCGCTCTCCCCGACCAGGCCCAGGCACTCCCCCTCCAACACGTCGAAGCTGACCCCGTCGACGGCTTTCACGGCACCGACGACGCGGTTGAAAAACCCCTTTGTGATCGGGAAGTGCTTCTTCAGATCGACAACTTGCAGCAATGGAGAAGGGGTGTCACTGTCGGTGTCACTGTCGGTGTCACTGTCGGTGTCACTGTCGGTGTCACTGTCGGTGTCACTGTCGGTGTCACTGTCGGTGTCACTGTCGGTGTCACTGTCAGTCACTCGCACTCACCTCCTGCCGCCGAAGGCAGGCCGTCGTGTGCCCGGGGGACACCTCCGTCAGGGCGGGCCGCTGGCCGACATCGCACCTTCCTGCCTCTACCTCGCGGCAGCGGGGCGCGAAGGGACAGCCTGGCAGGCGCTGGAAGGGATCGGGGACACTGCCTTCGATCACCTCCAGCTCCGCCTTGCGTTCGCCCATGTGGGTGCCTGGCAACGAACGCAGCAGCGCCTGTGTATAGGGATGCTGGGGGTCCTCGAAGATCTGCTGCACCGAGCCGTACTCGACGACCCGGCCCAGGTACATCACAGCCACCTCGTGTGCCATCTGCGCCACCACACCCAGGTCGTGGGTGATCAGCAGGATCGCCATTCCGAGCTCAGTCTGCAGCTGGCGCATGAGAGCGAGGATCTGTGCCTGGATGGTCACATCGAGGGCCGTCGTCGGCTCATCGGCGATCAGCAGCGCCGGCCGACACGACAGGGCCATGGCGATCATCACGCGCTGCCGCAGGCCCCCGCTCAACTCATGTGGGTACTCGCCGAAGCGGCGCTCAGGGTCGGGAACGCCGACACGGAGCATGATATCGACGGCGTGCGCCCGCGCCTGCTTCTTGTCGAGGCCCATGTGCAGGCGCACGGCCTCGACGATCTGGCTGCCCACGGTGTGCACCGGGCTCAGGCTCGTCATCGGCTCCTGGAAGACCATGGCGATGTCGCGACCGCGGATAGCGCGCATGTGCACGCCGTCCTCCTCCAGGTCGGTAAGGCGTAACGTCTCGCCCTGGGGATGATGCAGATCGATCGTGCCGTCGACGATACGCCCCGGCGACGCCAGCATGCGCATCAACGAGAACGCGGTGATCGACTTGCCGCAGCCGCTCTCGCCGACCACACCCAGCGTCTTGCCGCGAGGCACGCTCAAATCGACGCCGTCTACGGCTTGTACTGTTCCCTCGTCGAGGGGAAAATGTGTCTTCAGACCCTTGATGGTAACCAGGGAATCGCTCATTGGACTGCCACCGTAGAGATCGCGTCCCAGAGGAGAGCGGGGTGCGGGCGTAGGGTGGGGCGCGATCGCGGCTTGGCGGCGTCGGCCCACCGCCTGGTCGAGCCCCCCCTCACGCCGCCCGTCATCGCGAGTACGGGTCCGCCGCGTCGCGCAGGCCGTCGCCAACGAAGTTGAAGGCCAGTACGGCGATGATGACGAACAGCGCCGGCGTCAGCAGCCAGGGCTGCAGAGCCACGGCCTGCACGTTCTGCGCTTCCTTCAGCAGCACCCCCCAGCTGGTGATCGGCGGCCGCAAGCCGAGACCGAGGAAGCTGAGCGCGGTCTCGCCGAGGATCATGTTCGGCAGGGTCAGCGTCAGGCTGACGATGATGTGGCTGGGG
>JGI24920J38491_100450_pt1 | contig 5425 bp, 8 predicted proteins | sample LinPFosmplate8_FD_38491 | JGI IMG/M metagenome (IMG submission 38491)
ATGAAGGAGAAAAAGATTATCGTGGGATTTCAGTCGAGCCTGAAGAGGTTTTGATGGAGAGGGCGGACAGGTTTGTCGATTATATTAAGCGCGAAGGTATCCACTCCACAGCAATTGTCTCACATGGTAATTTCATTCGCGCGTTGACTGGAATTAAACCCAAAAACTGTGAAGTCATACAATTTAACAATTGCTAGAGTAACCTTATACTTCACATTCGCTCCTAATTTTTTGTATCAGTACAGCCTTTTGTTAGGTAATTTTTTTAGCATTGTTCAGCTAAGGTTCTGCGGAGTTCTGGTTTCAGCTCGTATATTCATCCAATTCGCGCCCAACACAACCAATGCTCCGACAAAGACCTGCCATTCCAGACCCTCGTTATACAGCCATACCCCGACCACTGAGACCATCGGTAGGCGCAGAAATTCAAATGGGGTCACAACAGTTGCTGGGGCCAGTAGCAATGCAGAAGTAATACAGAAATGTGCACATAACCCACAAACCCCGATCAAGGTAACCCAGCCCCATTCTGTGCCCTGCGGCACGTCTATTTGCCCGTCATACCCGGCCATAATCAGCCCAAACAGTGCCTGCAGAATTACCAGCCAGAACAGGATACAGGTGATTGTGTCTGTGCGGGTTAACAGCTTTGTGGCAATGGTTGCTCCGGCAAAACCAACCGCACAAAGGGCAGCGGCAATCAGCTCAGGCGGCAGCGCGGAAAAATCGGGCCGTACCACAACAAGAATGCCAAAAAATCCAATTGCTGCTGCAGAAAAGCGGGTCAATGTTAGCTTTTCAGATAAAATTAATGGGGCAAATATGGCTACCCATAACGGTGTTGAAAATTCAAACACAAATAATTGTGATAGCGGCACATAAATTACCGCAAAGAACCACAAATTCTGCCCAGCAAAGTGAAAGACATTCCTTATCAGATGCAACCCCATACGCTTTGTTGAAATCTGCTGCCATGTGCCGGCATAAACAGCGACGGTCAGCACAATCATGATGCCGATCAATGACCGGTAAGTCATGATTTCAAAAGTATCCAGTCTGTCGGCCAGCGATCTACCCGAAATAGCCATTACTGTGAAAGACAGCATCGCCCCGGTCATCCACATACCCGCCCTTAACGGGGCCGATAGGCCGAAGAGCCCGGTCAAGATACGCCTCTTTTTACCAGAGCCACTGCAAAAATTGATACAATTGCTTCTGGCAAATCTTTTTCCATATTAATTTCGAGACTGAGCATTCACAAATCTATTGAAGCCATTCAATTCCTGAGTTTCAGTTGCAACGTTAAGTAAAACTTTCATTCTTTATGTAAATAATACACATCAAAGGTGTACATAAATTTGGAAAGGCAAACAATGGCTGAAGATGGTGTAAAGTTAATTAAACCCGGTATGAAATATGAAGGTGCGCAAGGGGTAACATACGATGCTGGCGTATCAAGAAATACGGCAGGGGCTGAGAAGGTTTGCATGAATGTTTTGCCGATGCCTCCAGGTGTGAAATCAAAGCCTCACATACATCGTGGTATTGAAACCATCGCCTATATGCTCGAAGGCGAATGTACGCTATTTCATGGAGAGCAGCTTGAGAACCAAACTCTCATAAAACAGGGTGAACAGATATTCATTCCAGATAATGTTCCCCATGCACCTTATAATTTAAGTAGTGAAAAGTGTGTATGGATTGTTGTTCACTCATCGGGCGACGATCAAGATGAATTAATACGCACAACTAATCTGGATTATGTGTTAGAGAATTATAAATAATTCATTATTAGTTGGAAACGCGCCTTCGTTTTAAATATGCGTTACATTTTTATAATAGTAGTGGCCTTTGCCCTTATTGCTTTTAATTATATAAAAAGCTTTAACGAAGTTGCTGCAGAAGCTTCAGGCATAGAGATTGATAGCCGCGCTGTTTCTGTTTTACGCGGTAATGTAACTCATGTTCGAGATGGCGATACTTTTGAAGTAAAGGGAACACCGGTACGCATAGCAGCCTTGGATTGCCCTGAAAATAGCACAAGCTCAGGACAAAAAGCTACACGATGGGCCAAGCAATTTACAGGTAAGCAAGCTGTTTGTGAGCTAACTGGTGCGAAGTCCTATGATAGAGTTGTTGGCTATTGCTCAATTGAAGGTAAAGATTTTGCTCAAGTAATGGTTGAAAATAAGTTATGTAAATTTTGGCTTAAGTATGATGTTTGGAACAGGTATTAAAACGAAGGAAAGTTGAAATGGCGGGTATGATTAATTGCATGAGATTTAAGCCTAAAGCTAGACAGGCAGAGGCTTTATTTAAAGCGTATGCTGAATATATCAGAGATTACCCTTTTGACGACATAATGCATAAAATTATCGATTTAGGTGATGGAGAATTCGCCCTGATAGGTATCCATCAAAGTGTTGATAGTTTTATTGATATTATGAATAGGGATAATCGTGTAAGCCAAATTATGCGGCAATATGTGGAACCTTACGACGATGGAGAGAGCTTTCATTCTTTCTCAGGTCCAGTTGTTAATTGCGACGATTACCTCTGAGGTTTATTCTGCGCCGCGACAATTTGTTTGTCGTATACGATAAATAGTTGGCTAACTGATACGTAACAAACAAAAATAGGATATTTTATGTTTAAATTAATTAAGATTTTGTTGCCCGTCTTATTCATTGCGGGTTGTGGAATGAAACCGTCGATTGAGGATGCCAAACTTTCTAATAGGAATTTTTCTCTGGAAGAGTTTTTTGAAGGGGAAACAAAAGCATATGGACAATTCCAAGATGTTTTGGGGAATGTATCGAGACGGTTTACAGTCAATATTAAAGGTTCTTGGGATGGTTCAAATCTAGTTTTAGTTGAAGATTTTAAATATGATGATGGTTCGGAAGAACAACGTATTTGGAAATTGGCCAAGAATAATGGGAATATATGGGTAGGTTCTGCCGAAGGTGTTGTTGGGGTTGCTGAAGGGAAGACATCGGGTGACATGTTCTACTGGGCTTATACAATAGATTTGCCCACCCCTAGCGGTGAGAGAAGAGTATCATTTAAAGATTATATGTGGATGTTATCTGACGATAGAGTTTTGAACAAAGCATATATGTCAAAGTGGGGCCTGCCACTCGGAGAAGTTACCATTATGTTTGAAAAAGATTTGTGAATCTGGCGCTCTTTAAGGCGAGCGCGTAAGGTAATATTTGCAAAAACTTTTAACATAGATAATCATACGTTTAATTATAACTGTTTGAAATTTTTATGTCACCTTTTGTTACAACGATTAATTGGGAGGTTTGCTTATGAGCATTCAATTGGCCCCACGACCAAAAAACGAAGAGAGACGAGCGGTTGCGGTAAAGCGCACTGGGCTAATAGATAATAATCAAGATGATAATTTTTCCATTTTTTGTGACCTTGGCAGAGAGTTAACTGGCTTTGAATATGCTGCGTTCAGCTTGTTTGACGAAAATTTTCAATGTAAAATTTCTGCAACTGACGGTACAGCAAATGATAAAAGCGATCGTGACGAATTTAATGTTTGTTCTTATGTTTTACTGAGCTCAGAGCCTACACTTATACATGATTTGTCAAAACACTCAAAATGGAAAACTCATCCCAAAATAGTTTCTGGAGAGGCAAAATATTTGGGCTATGCCGGTTTTCCAGTCATAAATAAAGATAACTATGCATTAGGGACGTTATGCTTGTTAAACGGTGACCCGCTATCTCTTAATGAAAAACAAATTGAGCTTATTAAAGGCTTAGCAGAACGGATTGCACACCAAATTGATTTGCAAACTGATCAAAAAGAAACAACATCTGAATCTATGCAGCAGGCCATTAATAAATTTTTAAATCGAGTAACTGGAAATGATTTGAATTTACTTAATAAATTTCTGAATGTTTGTTCCGGAAAAATAGTATCTGAAAAAGAATTAGTGCAGTTAAAAGAAATCGATTTAGCAAAAAAAGATCCTTCAGGTGAAGTTGTATTAACTGAAAGTGGCAAGACACTTCTTTCTGAAATGAAGCTGCAACCTAAAGTTATGAAAAGAAATGTTATTGATACGGATGGCAGACCAACTTTCCTCGACGATTTGCTTGGGGAACTTTAGATGTTTGCAAGAATTTTTGAATATAAATTTAATAATTTGGAGCAAGCAAAAGTTGCTGCCAACCACTGCTCAATGGAACTTGGTGATAAGATTGATAAATTCAATATCCAGTCATTAAGTATAACCATTGGAAAATGCGCAAGCTTATCTATTGTCGCAAAATTTGATAACAATAGTGATCTTCAAAAGTTTGAAAAATTTGCTCTTGCTCTTCTTCAGCAATTACGAAAAACATTTACCTTCAAGGAAGGTGGGTTTCCTGGAGTTACCATTTTTAACTATGAGGGTGAGGCTTCTTTAGAGCGCATAAAAGTAAGCTGATACACTGAAGATTTTTTTATTGTAATCTATCAGCTTAATTACATCTCCAAAACGTGGGGAACCTTTTTGGGGTATAAATTGATTATTCGAATTAGTATCGTACTGGTGTTTACGTTAATTTTCGTCAATTTCGGTAAAACAGTAGCTGCAAACTGTTATTCTGCGTCTGTAAACACGATTGGAACTTCTAGTCCTTGCACTGGCATGTTGATTGTTGATTTTAATATGTTGCAAACCGCTGTGAACACCGGAACGCATGCAATAGCGGGGCCAGATGGAGCATCCTACACTTTAACTGATTCCGCTAAAAATATTTTTACTGGGCAGTTAACAACACTAGAAAATTTATTTCGTTTTAAGAATTTTAACGGTAATATTAACTATTGGGATGTCAGCAATGTAAGAAGTCTTGAGACAACATTCCGTGACAATGGTGTTTTTACTGGAGATATTTCATCATGGGATGTCTCCAATGTAACAAACATGCGTGAGACATTTCGTTCGGCTCTTTTCAACGGCGATATAACTTCTTGGGACGTTTCTAGCGTAACCAATATGGAGCTCACGTTTTATAGAGCAAGATATTTTAATCAGAATATCTCTTCATGAAACGTTTCGAATGTTTCGAAGTTCGTTCGGACTTTCCATGAAGCCACAAAATTTAATCAAGAAATCAGATCCTGGTCTGTAAAATCTGGCGCAAATTTTAGCCAAATGTTTAAAGCAGCCCCGCGGATGAGAGGTGCTCCCTATTATGCGCCTGACACTCCTAACGCTGCTTGGTTTACTGCGCCTGACACGACGGCTCCGACGTTAAGTGGTGTGAGTATATCTTCAGATAACTCTACATCATCGAAGGCTGTTCCCAATGATGTTGTGAGTTTGACGTTTACAGCCAGTGAGACGATATCATCACCAACGGTGACTTTTTCATCAGGTGGCGCCTCTGTTAATGGTACGGTTACTGTTCAAAA
>JGI24920J38491_100548_pt1 | contig 4725 bp, 8 predicted proteins | sample LinPFosmplate8_FD_38491 | JGI IMG/M metagenome (IMG submission 38491)
TGCAGGTCGACTCTAGAGGATCCCACAGGATTACTGTCTTTACTTCTACGGTCTAACGATAATCTCATTTATATTGCTAGTCCTTACCGTTTTCTTGGTTGTTACCAAGATTATTAAAGTGAAGGGGAAAGATGGGTTATATACCATAATGACCGTTCTCCCGTTCCCTATCATAGCCTATTTCCAGAATAGACTGTTCTACTCTATGTGTATGAATTAGATGTTGTCGCATAATAATAATTATTGTTGTTATTATTATGGTGGTTGTTGTTGTCAGTCTACGGTGACGACTTTTGCGAGGTTCTTTGGGGTGTCGGGGTTTATGCCCTTGTTGATAGAGAGATAATACGACATTAGCTGGAGAGGGATTAGGGCGAGGAGGGCGCCGTAGTGCTTATTTTTAGGTACGATTATGGTGCTGGTCTCGGTGCTGGTCTCGGTGCTGGTCTTGGTTGTGTTCGTGCTGGTGATGAGTATTTGGGGGGAGTGGCGGGCTTTGACCTCATGGTAGCAACTCGTTATTTTGTCGTCGTGCTCGTCTTCGCAGTTGATTATGATGACGGGGAAGTCGGCGTCCAGGAGGGCGAAGGGGCCGTGCTTGAGGGAGCTCGCGGAGTAGCTCTCGGTGTGGATGTAGCTGATTTCTTTGATTTTTAGGGCGCTCTCGTCGGCGATGTACTTGTCGCACCCCTTTCCCAATATGAACATGCTTCGGGTGTCTTTTAGAAGGGTTTCGGTGAGGGCCTTGGCTTGGCTCTTCACTTGCGCCAGTGTGCGGGCGTAATCGTTGGAGAGGTTTCGGAGGCTTTTGATCACGCTGGCGCGGAGGGACTGGTTCGTCTCCTGATTCTGGGCGAACCAGAGGGCGACGAGCGAGAGGCACACCACCTGCGAGGTGAAGGACTTGGTGGAGGCGACGCCCACCTCTACGCCCGAGTTGCAGTAGACACCGCAGTCCACGTCGCGGGCGAGGAGCGAGTCTACCACGTTGACGATGCCGACGGTCAGGGTGGTGGTCGCGTGTCCCGATTGCTCTATGAGGCTGAGGCAGCGGTGGAGGTCTTTGGTCTCGCCCGACTGCGAGATGAGGAGTACGGCGACGCGGTCGGACGTCTTGGGGAGGTCGCTCGACTGCAGCTCGGACGCGTCGATTGCCTGAACGGTGACGAAATTGCACAGCTGCTTCATAAACGCTGCGCCGTAGAGGGCGGCGTTGTAGGAGGAGCCGCAGCCCAAGAGGATTACGTGCCGTGCGGTTCGGAGGTCGGCGGCCATCGTTTCCAGACCGCCCAGCTTGACCTCGTGGTCGTTCAGGAGGCGGCCGCCCAGATTTATGTTGTTCAAGATGGTGCTCGGCTGATCGTGGATTTCCTTGAGCGTCCAATGGGGAAACGGGGCGGGAGTTGGTGGAGCGGTGGTGGCGGTTACGTCGGTTGACGTGTAGGTTCCGGTGGTGGTGACGCAGATTGTATCGGCGTCGCGCGACAGGATGCAAATGTCGTCGGTCTCCAGCGTGATGTAGGTGTTGACGCTTCCGCCGAAGCCGCTCTGCTCCGAGGTGACGATGGCGAAGGTGTCGGACGCGCCCACCAAGAGGGGCGAGCCGTTTCGGACGCAGTACAAGTGGTCGGGCAGGTCGCGGTTGATGATCACGAGACCGTAGGTGCCTTGGAGTTCGCCGATCGTGCGACGGATGCTCTCTATCGTGTTCTTGGTCGATTCGTAGTGGTAAGAGAGGAGATGGGCGATGACCTCGGTGTCGGTCTCGGACAAATAGGGGTGCGGAGGGAGGTTCGCTTTCAGCGTTTCGCAGTTCTCTATGATGCCGTTGTGGACGACCATGAAGCGCTGGTCGTAGGAGAGGTGCGGATGGGCGTTCTCGTCCGTCTTGGATCCGTGCGTCGCCCAGCGGTTGTGACCAATGCCCGAGGACAAGCTCCACGACGGCTCTTTTCGCTCGGCGAGGCGAGTGGAGAGGAGCGAGAGGGAATTGGAGGTGTCGGTGGAGGCGTATTTTTCTAGAACAATCTCTGCGCCGTTCAGAAGGCCGACACCGCACGAGTCGTATCCGCGGTTCTGGAGGCGTTGGAGTCCGGCCTCTAGGTGCTCTACGATTTGTTCGCTGGTACGATAGGTGGGTTTCATAAGTATTCCGATGATTCCGCACATTAACTATATAAGAGGTGTAATTGTTAAATGGAAGTAAGATATATATATATATATATAATATCGCTGTCTAACGTTGAGCTACTTGAGTAAATCTACGAAATACACCTGATAGAACGTCTTGTTAATTGATTCTAAAAATATTAAATAGAGAGCAAATATTAGAATACTACTGACGATGTCTTTGGGGGAGATAAGCGGCTTCTTGTCTATTGAGAAATGCTTGTATGTGTTGATTGTTGCGATTCCTGTTTCAAATAACATTACGAATACTCTGTATGCGAACGGTTTGATATTAGCAAGATATAACATATTGAACATAATCGTAAATGGGACTGCGGAAATAGAGAGATAGAATGGCGAAAACTTCATTGTATTTGTGTAATATAACGCGGTTAAGATCCATATCCATATACAGAATATGTAAAATTGTGGAGGCATTATATATTTATGGAATTATATATTTTTACTAATGGGTGTGCGACTTTTTGAAATTGACTTCCTTCCCGCTGGATTTATGCGCCATGTCGTCTACCGACCCAACGGATACATTATAAGGCTTTTAATGTAACAACTATTATGAAGGCTATAATGAATGATGATTTTCGTATATAACTGGAAATGAGTAACATAACGATAAATGAGTTATATAAAAATTAAAAAATAGCGCGCCTATATTTTTATATTTTATATTCTTCCGACTTTATTTAGCAATTGAGTAGAAGTTTGTTTTCGCCTGATTGTAACCCGCCCCGCCTGGAGCAAATCGCTTACTAATCCATGCGCGAGTAGGACTGGCGAGTTTTTGTTTGAGTTTATTTTCAGCGAAGACTTCCTGAATTACACGGCGCTGGACGATGGCACAGAGTTGCGCATGAACGAATGTGTAGTATCCGCGAATGGAGCCGAATCCATCTTTTTCAGCAATATCAACCTCCTCTGCGATGATGGCGTCTGTTCTTTCACGCCACTGTGGAACGCGACGGATTTCTTCGAATGTAACCTTAACATTCGCGTAACTTTTGAGCCTATCGTTGTCTCCGTATGTGTTGCGCTGCTTGTTAAGATTTGCGGGAAACCAGCTAGTATTCACAGCGCGGATAACATCTTCTTTCGTAGGCGATTGCGTTTGGTAGTCTGGTTCGTAAGCCATATTGTTGTTGTTGTGCTACCTACATTATATTACTTTTTGTTTCAATTTTATTGTATATAAATTATAAAAATTATAAAATTGACTTGTGAATATACTACATTATAGTTACAAAGATGGATTGTGATGGACATAAAGAAATGTTTCAATTAGATTCCGAAACTACATGGCGTCTAGAAACATTTATATATTGTGCAGTCGGATTGTTCTTTAGTTTGATATTCACAATGGTGGCGGTGCTTTCGGTTGCGCTATACCGAACCCTTCGCAATTGTGTGCCTCGCGCAGAGAAGCGAAGTTAATAAAGTAAAGCATACAACCTTATACAAATATACAATAATCATAGTAAATTCAACCATAATACAGAGTATAAAATATATAGCTAGAGAGAAAAGAAGGATTAACTATCACATTCAGTTTGAATTTTATAAAAACCTATAAAATATAGAATCATTAGAACAATACTCAATTGGATACCTAGTTCATCGTATGTATGTGTTACGTTTGATTCGTTTATGGTATAAATAACCACATACTGTTCGTATGTTATGGTGATGTGTGTGGCGATATGATACAATAGCCATTTATCGTTATTTTTATTGAACATTTCTTGCGATTTGTAATAGCAATAAAAATATAGGACCAGCGACGGATAACACATTAGTGACTCTCTTACGGTGGTGATACATATTGTGCCATAATAGGTCATTAAAATAGCATACCCTCTGGCTATGACTAGATCGCAATCCCTGCGCCATGAGTAATCTGCCCTTCGCCAAAAGTTTATGGAGGCGAGCGACGTCGCAAGCGTCATCATAGAAATAGTTTTTTGGTTTAAGCTGTATGCATACAACGATGGTCCGATGAACAATAGCGAGGAACCTGTTAAATACTTACTTTGACTCCACGGTGCTACGAGTCTATCAGACATTTAAATTATAAAGTGTTTTATAATTTAAATAAGTTTTCTAAACTTGTGTTAGAAAAGGTCCTACCGAGATTTGAACTCGGGATAGGAGAATCAGAATCTCCGGTGCTAACCGCTACACTATAAGACCGTGGTTAATGATATAGGTCCTACCGAGAATTGAACTCGGGTTAGAGGATTCAAAGTCCTCGGTGATGACCGACTACACTATAAGACCAGAAATGGGTGAGATAACCAGAAATGAGTGCGATAACTATAAATGGGTGATTTTTTTTTTTTGCGATTTTTCCGCATACGGGACTCGAACCCGTGTCGGCTGGGTGAAAGCCAGCTATCCTAACCACCTAGACTAATGCGGACATACAGACATACACATACAAACCCCCCCGACGAGACTCGAACTCGCAACCTTCGGATTAGAAGTCCGACGCGCTATCCATTGCGCCACGGGGGTAATTTACGCCTTAATTATACACCACAA
>JGI24920J38491_100069_pt1 | contig 3110 bp, 5 predicted proteins | sample LinPFosmplate8_FD_38491 | JGI IMG/M metagenome (IMG submission 38491)
GTGTGTTGTTTGTGGTGGGTTTGTGTATAATGGCGTGTGTTGTTTGTGGTGGGTTTGTGTATAATGGCGTGTGTTGTTTGTGGTGGGTGAGATGGGCTCGCTTCGCTCGCCCGTAAAATATATTTACTATAAATTTATAATAAATACAATTATCCCTCTAAAGTCATATGCAATTAATGAAAGAGTTTTACGATAGAATACCAATCATGTTTCAAATGACGGTTTTCCTTTTTATTCATTGGTATAGGTTATTTTTATCGTGGTGTCATAATTATTGTGTATTGCCTATAGAAAAGATATTAAAAAAATACAATTATAGTGAACCAGAAGAGTCTCAATATGTCCAAATTTATAGTATGGCCACTGTATTGTGTGAAAACATGTTAGGGTTTGAAGACACTTATTACGTATCCAAAACACAAAACATTCTCCCCTATACAAACCACTTTTTAGAGTTTGTGCAAAACGAATACGATTTTTTCATGGAACATCCATTGAAAAAACACCCATATGACCCAACGTTTTACGAAGAGCCAGAAACGTTTGAAAACTTGTTTATCGTGCGGGACGAAGACAAAACCATATTCAAAAGTTATCCATTGTATAAAACAGTTGAATCAATCATATGGGAAATACTCCCAGAGTTTAGCAATATTGAATTTGTATTTGTGGAGTATTATCATCCAAGAATGTTCAATACAATTGAGTTTCCTATAAATCATAACGAATATGTAGTGGGGAATCATTTATTGTCTCAAGCCTATGTTTTAAGACGGTTAGAGTTATTGAATTTGTATTATATTTTTGATTCCGAATATGAAATCCGATTCATGGACCATAATGTGGACGATATGATAATTACAAGTGACCAATACATTGAAATTAAAAAAGATAACTATAAAATTAGAAAATTAATAACGGATGAAAATAGTGATAGTGAGAGTAATTCCGAAAATACCAATGAAAGTATAAAAATGAATTTAGAAGATATTGATTCTTTAGACAGAGAAATTCGGGATATCCATCATGAAAATCAATTTACAAGTAAACCTTGGTGGAAAATATGGTAATAATATATAGAATGTCTGTCACTGAAAAACGCCAAGGTGGAAAACGTAAAAAGTCAGGTAGAAAGTCATCCAAGTCATCCGCTTGTGTGGGTCTTTCTAAAAATAGTTGTGTCTTCCCATGTAAGAAAGTACGTAAAAGTAAATCCAGTTCCGAATTTGGTCATTGTCAGACCATTTTCTCTAGAAAGAAGAAATATTTAGACGCAAAAACAAAGAATTTAGTTTATAATGGACTTAAAAAAGGTAAGAAAACTGAAAAACGTGCAAAACAATTACGTAAGAAAGCCGATAGTCATCAAAAAATAGCCGATAGTACAAACAAAGAAGCCGAAAAGAAGGAAGAAGAAACTAAAAACACATTACAAAGCATTTCGGAAGCCCTGTTTGGCAAATCTGAAGATACACCTAGCCCAACTGTATCGTCTGAACAAGACGAAACACCTGAACCATCCACAGAAGAGTCAGAAGAAATCAAACCAACCGATGAGCCAACCCCTGAACCAGAAGATGTAGAAACAAAAATAGCATCAGAAGAACCAGCCTCAGAAGAATCAAACACAGAAGAACCAAAATCAGAAGAATCAAAACCAGAAGAATCAAACTCAGAAGAATCAAAACCAGAAGAAAGTGAAAATAATGACAATAAAGAAGATATTTAATTGAATAAATATAAAGAATGTTCTATATCATTCTTTATAGTGGTATCTTATAAAAATGAGTGCCCAATGTGTAGAACCCGTTGCCAAGATGTGTGAAAAACACGAATTGAATGACAAATGGGTTTTATATCATCATTTGCCATCTGAGAAGGATTGGACTTTAGCAGGATATTCTGTATTGTGCAATAATGTTGACAGTGTTGAGAAGGTAATTGAAGTAAATAGAAATCTGACTGACAATATGGTAAAGTACAGTATGTTGTTTTATATGAGACAAGGTATTAGTCCATTATGGGAAGACCCTAGAAACCGTCCAGGCGGTTGTTTTTCCTATAAAGTCGTTAATAAACACGTAGTACAAGTATGGAAACATATGATGTTCTTGGTATCTGGCGAAACATTGGGCACTACTGAAAATTATAATCAAGCCATAAATGGCATAACAATTTCGCCGAAAAAAAACTTTTGTATTTTGAAAATCTGGTTATGTGACAATAAACACAAAGACCCATTAAATATAACCTCTATAGAAAATCTGACTAAGAATGGGGTTATGTTTAAAATACATGGCGAATCTTAATTAAAAATCTAGAATGAATGCCTTTTTGTTTTTTCTTATGATTTCCTTTTGAATTTTACGTTCTTGCATATTTCTAATGTATTCGCAATACAAAAATGTAAATGCATTTGGATGATACGAATACGTATATTTAGAATTGCTAGGTTTATATGTTATAGGGGAAGAGCGTTTGAACATATAAGTGCTGAACGTTTCAATTGGGCAAATCATTCTTTATTGATTGATATATATATATATATTTATGAATATTGAAATATATTATGTTTAACATATTTCAATTTTTTGGCTGACCCATATAACATGGTCTAGTTTTCTTCTTAGGAACAATTTGATTATGAATGTATTTTTCGCGAACTTTCAATAAATAACTATAAAGTTCTAAACCTTTCAATTCTTCATGAATATTTATGTATTCAATGTACAAATCTGTTATTCCTGCATTTTTTAATGTATTGAATTGAAGCTCAGTAAATTCATATTTTTCCATCATAGTCTCAATGGGTATTAATTTTTCTTCTACACAACATATACAATCGCATAAATTCATGAGTATAATATTATAAGTAAATACGACAATGGTATAATATTATATGTGAAATGATACAGGGCGAGCGAAGCGAGCCCCATAAAGCCAAAAACAAACGATTCCCAATAAAAACAGCACTAATATAAGGCAACTATAGTAAGACACAAAAATACAACCCACAATGGCTCGCTTCGCTCGCTAAAAAAATACAACCCACAATGGCTCGCTTCGCTCGCCACAACCTAAAAGGAGGGGGTATGGGGGAACCTTGGTTC
>JGI24920J38491_100394_pt1 | contig 2861 bp, 3 predicted proteins | sample LinPFosmplate8_FD_38491 | JGI IMG/M metagenome (IMG submission 38491)
TGTGATCATGTTTTTTACATAATCAGCATGTCCTGGGCAATCTACGTGAGCATAATGTCTAGTAGTTGAAACATACTCTACATGTGATGTTGCAATGGTAATACCTCGCTCTCTTTCTTCTGGAGCATTGTCAATGTTTGCAAAATCAACAATTTCACCACCATAAACTTCGGATGCAACTTTAGTTAAAGCAGCTGTTAATGTAGTTTTACCGTGATCAACGTGACCAATTGTTCCCACATTTACATGGGGAAGCGTTCTTTCGTATTTTTCTCTAGCCATTTCTTGCCTCTCTTATTGTGAAATTAACTCTAAAATCTACCTATAAAATGGAGCTCATAACCGGACTTGAACCGGTGACCTCTTACTTACCAAGCAAGTGCTCTACCGCTGAGCTATATGAGCCCGAATTACAGTATCCAAATTTAAGGTGGCGTATTATCCCCTTAAAAATTGATAAACTCAACCTTTTTTGTACTAAATATTCTTTTAAAAAATGGTGGAGGAGGCTGGATTCGAACCAACGTACTCGTAGAGAACAGATTTACAGTCTGCCGCCTTTAACCACTCGGCCACTCCTCCATTTCAAGGATGTTATTTTTGTTCTAGAATGAGTTGAAGTCAACTAGATTATTGATAACTTGCACAAATTAACACAAAAAGAAGTTTTTCAAGGCTTAAATCTTGAAAATATAGACTCCTATCTACTCAAAACAGTTGATTCAACCAATACTTATGCAAAAGAAAAATTATTAGCTAAAGATTACCTTGTTGTGATCTCAGAACAACAGACTGCCGGCAGAGGCAGGCAAGGAAAAGAATGGTATAGCCCAAATGCAGGCAATATTTACATGAGTATAAAATTTAGAGATAAAAACCCTGCCCCACTTAGTCTTATTGTTGGCCTTTTAATATCAGAAGCTATGGATTCTGCCTCGGGGCAAAAAATCAACGCAGGTCTTAAATGGCCAAATGATTTATTAATCGATAATAAAAAGGTGTGCGGCATTTTAATTGAGTCTGCAATCAATGGAAATAGCTCAGAGTTTGTTGTAGGTATTGGGATTAATTACTCCTTGCCTCAAAAAGAATCATGGTGGGGAGAAATTGGTGAACTTGCAGATATACTTCCTCGAGAAAAATTAATCAATAGTATTTTAAAAGGTATTATTAATTATTTAGAGAACGGTTATCAAAACTGGCAGTATGCTTGGGAAAAAAGATGCGTGCATATGAGTATCGAATTAGAGGCTGTATCTAATAATCAAAAAGATACTGAAATAGGGATCTTTAATGGAATCGATGAAGAAGGTAAAATGTTGCTTCAAACAACAAAAGAGCTCAAAGTAATTAGTTCAGGCGAATGCTCAATTAAAGGAATATATTAACTAAATGATTCATACAATTTTTAATACAGAAATTAATCACAATCAATCTAGTGCTTCAGATTCAGTAGTATTTGGTGCAGGTTGTTTTTGGGGGGTTGAAAGAAAATTTTGGTCTTTACCAGGAGTTACAATGACTTCAGTAGGCTATGCAGGTGGAGATCATCCTGATCCTACCTATGAGCTTGTATGTGCTGGAATTACTGGTCATGCAGAAGTTGTAAAGATTGATTATGATCCTCTTCAGATTCCATTAATAAATTTATTGAAAATTTTCTGGGAGTGTCATGATCCAACTCAAGGGATGAGACAAGGTAATGATATTGGAACTCAATATAGATCAGTTTGTTATTGCAACAATGAAGCTTCCATAGAGGTAGCAAAAGCAAGCTTGGATCAATATCAAAAAGCTCTTGAGGAAATGGGTCTTGGTATTATTACAACCGAGATAAAAAGCAATCAACCATATTTTTTTGCTGAAGAATACCACCAGCAATACTTAGACAAGAATCCAAATGGTTATTGCGGTATTGGTGGAACAGGCTGTGAATTCCCAAGATAAAAAAATGACCTCTAATGAGGCCATTTTTTTTCTAAGTTTAATTAATCAGGATTGTATTGCTTAAGACTTACTTCCATATAAGATCTTTTAAAAGTTCCATATTTATTTGCTTCGGGTGAAAACTTTGCAAATTCTTTAGACCCATACATTCCTTTTAAAAATTTTAATGCGTCCTGCGGGGTGCTAAATGATGCCCATATCTCGTGCGTAATTCCATTTCCATTGTTGCCCAATAAGTGAGATTGCAATCCATATGCATTTGCAGACCAATCATATCCTTCAATACTTTTTGCAAATTTGCTCCAAAGCGGAACGAACTTGGCAGGATTAGCAATTTCATGACTCCAACGCAGAGTAACAACATTTGTAGCCGCTTCTCCAGCCATGGTTACACCAACTGAATGAACAGTTAATGTATCAGAAATAATTTCAGCTCCTATTTCATTCATTGTTTTTCTAAAATCTCTGCCAGCTTGGGAAGTGGTAAAGATTAGGCCAGACTTGGCATATTGATCTTCATCAAGAAAATACCAGCTGATACCGTGAGTTGAATCATCCCATCCATTTTGTTGAACAGCAAAAAAATCTACTTCATAGTTCTCTGCTGCCACCTCAGGTGCTGACATGTATTTATCAAAAGCAGCGAAGCATTGCTCAGGCTCAGGACAGTCAAACAAAAAATTTGTTTGATACATAGAATAATTAGCTGGTAAGTGATCATCGGCTGATACTCCAAAGCTAAAGACCAAAGTCGATAATAAGAATATTTTTTTCATAGGTTTTCTCTTAGTAAATTAATAATGATTAAATTATACACATATATTTAAATAAAATTAGTGCAAAAACTTTGTAACTTTCAACATTCAATTTATTGATGTAAAATCTCGTTCTTTGCCGGTATAGCTCAGTTGGTA
>JGI24920J38491_100532_pt1 | contig 2260 bp, 1 predicted proteins | sample LinPFosmplate8_FD_38491 | JGI IMG/M metagenome (IMG submission 38491)
CCCCCCCCTCCCGGGTGGCCGCCCCAGCGGTCATGACTGGTCAAGAAAACGACCCACGTAGTAGTAGCAGTGTAGAGAAGCGACGCGCGCGTCTCCTTCGCAGTAGCACTATCCCTACTTAGGAACCCTCTAATAGACCTCCCCGCGCGATGTGACGCAGTGTCGGTCTGCCTTGGCCGCGCTATGAGCGCAACTTCCGGCGTCAATTTGTTCGTGAGGGCCTAGCCAGGTCCCACACACCTCTATCTACCTGAATCTCTAACGTCTAAGCGGCAGTCGCTCCTCTCTAACGTTCATAGGTTCCTCACCACACTGTTTGCCCCGCATATTTTTTTTCAAATCGATTGACACTCTCTTTCCGCTGCAGTCTGCCCCTTCTCAGCGATTTGAACACTCTCGGCGGAGGAGAGCCTGGGGTGCGACCGCGACAGTGACTTGCCGGCGTTGGGAGGCTACCTGCAAACACAGGCGTGGGGCGCGGTCGTGGGGCGCGGCCGCTGACTCGCTACCAGCCACACCGTCGACGATGCAGCTCTTTGTGACCCGTGCCGCGGGGCCGAAGGCAGGACAGAAGCTCACGCTAGAAGTGGAGTCGGGATGGAGTGTCGAGCAGCTGTCGGAGCACATCGCCGCCGAGCACGGCATCGCGCTGGCGCACCAACACCTCAGCGTCAACGGCATGGACATGGTCGGCAAGCGCACGCTGTCCGACTATGGGATCGGCAGGGAAGCGGAGCTAAAGCTGGTCGAGCGTCCGCCGCCGGCGCACGCTGATGAGCAGGGCACAGCGGAGGCGGCGCTCGTTCATCTCCACGGCATGGCAGACGGCCTGCAGGGACGCTGGGCACAAGTCAGTGTGACTGCGCGGGCGCTCTCGGACGCCAAGCAGGCGCTACTCCAGGCCAACGGCGGCGGGAAACTCAAGAAGAAGCTGAGGCTCAACGTCGGCGGGCAGATTTTCAAGAACGTCAAGCGCGAAACGCTGTGCCTCGTGCCCAGCAGCAGGCTGGCCCAGCTCTTCAGTGGCCGGTGGGAGACGAAGCTACTCCGCGACGCCAAGGGCAACATCTTCCTGGATGTGCAGCCGGAACCCTTCGCCGCCATCCTCGACTTCCTCGCCGATCGCAAGCTGCGGCCAGACGCCCCTATCGAGCTGCCCACGGTCTCGGAGGAGCTGGAGCCGGCCATGCACCGCCAGTTAGACTTCTTCGGCCTTGGCACGCTGTTTGCGGAGATGGATGGAGTGGGCGAGGCAGCCGTGCGCGAAGGTGTCCCTCCGGAGGCTGGGGCTGAGCCTGAGCCCGAGCCAGTAGATGAGGAGTCGCCGGTGCCCCCGGTGGAGCGGGAGCTCGTCGCCGCCGAGAACGAGCAGGTGGAGCTGCCTGCGCGCACGGTGGACTGCATCGTGCAGGCGAAGTACGGCGTGCTCGACCAGGACGGCCTGTGGGCCGACGTTACGCGGGTGGTCTACGACGCAGTCGACGAGGGCGGCGGGCTCAGGTGCGCAAGCAGCAGCTATACCAGACAATGTGTGGTGGTTTGTGAGATGTCGTTCGCTATGTCACCCGAGTCTGACAGCTGCCTGCGCGTTGCCGCGCCCCAACAGCCTGCGCGCCAGCTTCGGTGTCGACCCCGCCCCGGCGGCGGAGAAGCGTCTGTCGATCAAGTACAAGCCCTGCGAGCCCTGGGAGATCGAGAGCTTTGAAACAGCACTGCAACGCGCCCAGGCAGCTGCGGATGCGGAGAGGGCGGCGCTGCGCCGTGAGATCAAGGCCCAGCGCTGCACGGAGCTAGACTTTGAGGAGGAGCAGGTCTGGGTGAGGTACTTCACGCAGGCCCAGGCGCGTCCGGCAGCACCGGAGGTCGTCGAGCTCGATGTTGGCTCCATTGGCGAGCGCGTTTGCGTAAAGCGGTCGACGCTGATGCTGTGTCCAGAGTCGGCGCTGGCCAGGTGAGGAGCAGCAAGTGGACAGCCCATAATATGCGTGCAGTAGTCTCAACAGCGAACTCTGACACTACGCACGTGCAATTTGCCCTGCAGGCGGTTCGATGCGGACACTTGGGCCCAGGGCAATGTGACAGGTGGCGAAGGTAGTGGCAGCGACGACAGCCCAGACAGCGATGATGATGATGACGATGACGGCGCCATCAGCATCGAGGAGGAACCGTAACTACTCTGGCAGCTGCAGAAGTGGCGTTTTGCGCTGCTTTCTGTTGTTGCCCCCCCCCCCCCCCCCCCCCCCCCCCCCCCCCCCCCCCC
>JGI24920J38491_100140_pt1 | contig 1844 bp, 2 predicted proteins | sample LinPFosmplate8_FD_38491 | JGI IMG/M metagenome (IMG submission 38491)
AAATTCATTCGAAATTTCTTCTGTATGGCCACATTAGACCCAAAATAATCAATGCCATGAATGACGTGATGATGATGCAACATTTGACTAGACAAATAATTAAAAAAATTGTCTACATACGATGCATTATTCGTCATGCTAATTTTCGAAATACATTCGTCTTGATTGGACAAAGAAGGCAATTGAATTTTCGAATGTTCTTTCTCGTACTTCCCAATGAGAAAATGAACAGGGTCTAATAAAGGAGCGTATTTAATGAAAACATCACACGCTTTCTTTTTCGAATCGCGAGAGATGATGTGTCTTTTATCCAAGACCCGATAAGTTTGATTCAATTCGATACGATTATAATTCTCGCTATTCATTTCGAAAAAGAGACTATACAATGGATTATAATGCTGAATGTCTAAGACTTCCATTGGATTGTATTCTCCGTCTTTCATTTCGAGTTTTGACAAAGAAGAAGGTTTGGCTTTGACATAATTTAGTTGAAATGGCATATGCAAAACGGTGGTCGAGTAATTTATGAAATGAAAATACAAAGGATTTTAAGAGGTTAAACGCGCGAAACTCGCTAAACTTCCTAAATATTTATCGGTCAGTTTTTCTATATGACATTACAATTAAAGAAATTCGATATGCGAAGCATTACATTCAGGCCCAATGAAAACAAGGGACCCGTGATTGTATTAATCGGAAGACGTGACACAGGAAAAACATTTTTAGTGAGAGACTTATTGTTTTATCACCAAGACATACCCATTGGCACAGTGATTTCTGGGACAGAGGCGGGGAACGGATTTTATAGTGCCCATGTTCCTAAACTATTTATTCACGATGAATACAATTCGGTACTCATTGAAAATATTCTACGTCGACAGAAAACAGTTCTAAAACAAATGAAGCGAGAGATGGAAGAATACAAAAGAACCACCATTGACCCACGCACATTTGTCATTTTAGACGATTGTTTGTACGACAACACATGGTCACGAGACAAATTAATGCGATTATTATTTATGAATGGTCGGCATTGGAAAGTGATGTTAATAATTACGATGCAATATCCTTTAGGCATTCCACCAACACTCCGTACCAACATTGATTATGTATTTATTTTGAGAGAACCATATTTGACTAACCGTAAGCGCATTTGGGAAAATTTTGCCAGTATGTTTCCAACTCTCGAATCCTTTTGTAGTGTAATGGACCAGACCACCGAAAATTACGAATGTTTAGTCATTAATAACAATGCCAAATCGAATAAATTACAAGACCAAATCTTTTGGTACAAGGCCGAAACACATCCTCATTTTCGTCTGGGGTCAAAAGAATTTTGGGACATTTCGAAAGACATGGGGTCAGACGACGAAGACGAAGCCTATGACCCCAATAAATCGAAAAAGAGAAAAGCGGGCAGCCAAATCACAGTGAAAAAGAATAAATGGTAAAAGAATTCATTCACCGACAAGAATTTATTCACCGACAAGAATTTATTCACCGACAAGAATTTATTCACCGACAAGAATTTATTCACCTCTATAATTCTATACAAAACTTATATAATTATACTCGTAAAAAGGGCTTATAAACAAGGGATGAATACACACCACTTCTTTAATGCTTTTTGGGCATCTTTCAATTCAATCATCTGACTGCATAAGCCTACAATAGTGTCTAATGTGTTTACAAGGGCATCTTTTTGTTCTTGTGTCAGTTTGTCACTGCTTTCTAGACGATACAAGACCAACATCTGAATCAAAACCTTAAATAAAGTACCGATGTCATATGCATCCACTTTCAGGCGGAGTGTATTATACAAAATAAACAATTCTTGCATAAGT